>Ga0209452_1000014_pt1 | contig 259177 bp, 225 predicted proteins | sample WorMetimpBELIZE1_FD_187388 | JGI IMG/M metagenome (GOLD analysis project Ga0209452, IMG submission 187388) | Marine gutless worms symbiont microbial communities from Max Planck institute for Marine Microbiology, Germany - Olavius imperfectus... | ecosystem: Host-associated > Annelida >... | reverse complement strand
AGATAGGGCATTCATGGCTGTTTGGTCTCGGTGAAGTTTGGCGATTGATCTGATCACCAAACGTCATGAATGTTCCTATCTTTTTTATCTCACTGATATCGTTATATTATTTGTGGGGATACCTCAGACTCTGACCCCATATATTTATGCTTACGGCAAGTGTTCGGTTGCCAGATAATCGTGGGACTGCATTTCCTTTAAGCGGCTAAGGCAACGCTTAAATTCAAAGCTAAGTAGTCCTTCGCTATACAAGCTTTCCAGCGCTACTTCTGCCGATATGATTAACTTTACATTTCGCTCGTAAAACTCATCTACCATGGCAATAAAACGGCGTGCCACATCATCATTATGCTGGCCCATTTCCTTAACGTTGGCTAAAAGCACGGAGTGGTAACAACGGCTTAACTCGATATAGTCGCTCTGGCTACGTGGCCCGCCACACAACGCGTTAAATTCGATCATTAATACGCCGTCAGCGTTTCTAAGGGTGGCAATCTTGCGGTTATTAACCTCAATGTCTTCGCCTTTAGAACCTTCCTCTGGCGCTAGCTGCGAAAAGTAGCTATGTAAGTTTTCCGTGGCTTCATCATCAAGCGGATAGTGATAAATTTCAGCTTGCTCTAACGTTCTCAGACGATAATCGATACCACTATCAACATTTACCACACGAGTATTCTGATTAAGTAGATCGATGGCAGGTAAGAACCGCGCACGCTGCAATCCGTTTTTATATAAATCGTCAGGTACTATGTTCGACGTCGCCACCAGCACGATGCCGTGACCAAATAGCTCTTCCATTAACGTGCCTAAAATCATGGCATCCGTAATATCAGACACAAAAAACTCGTCAAAGCATATTACCCGCGCCTCTTTTGCTAACTTAGCGGCTACCAGCTTTAGGGGGTCTTGTGCGTTTTTAAGCTGCTTTAGTTCATCGTGTACACGGTACATAAAGCGGTGAAAATGTACGCGCATTTTCTTTTCGAATGGCAAACAGTCGTAGAATGTATCTACCAAATAGGTTTTGCCTCGCCCTACCCCGCCGTAAAAGTAAATGCCCTGAATGCCAGGCTTTGCGTGGCCTTTTCCAAACGCTGCTTTTAACTTTACCCGCCACGTCGTTTTCTTTTCAGGCTGGGTAAGTTCATCAAACAAACGTTGAAGTTCTTTTACTGCATTTTCTTGCGCCGCATCGTAATGAAAGTCAGACGACTGAAGATCTAGCTGATATTTTTCCCATGGCGTCATCGCCGAAACCACTCCGTACAAAAGTCAATAGCGGCGCTTGCTGCACCGACCTGCTTGAATTTCTCAATTATGACCTTAATTTTAATGGAAATCACGGTAGAATCTCACATTGAAATTCGACATACACCGAATAAATGTCACGATGTATGCGCTTTTCGGGTTCGACCTTGCTATATTCAGCGTATGGTCGAAAGCAGCTTTTAGATCGTAGAAGTAAAGGTCGGCTGCAAGATGTAGATTGATTCGGAGAATATAATGGAATTGTTAGTATCTCTTGCTTTGTTAGTAGTTGGGTTAATTATTGGCTTTTTCGCAGGTCGCTTTTTTCAACAAAAGCAAGGCGCAGGCAATACTGCACAGACTGAGAAGCAAGTTAAAGAGATCCTCGCACAGCAGGCACAACACCACATTCATCAAACTCGTCAAAGCTTAGAGAGCATTGAAAGCCAGTGCGAAACCTTAAAGCAACAAATTGAAGAGTATGAATTGCTGCTTGAGCAAGACAGCGATGATGACAGCAAAGTTCCTTTTTATGGGGAACAAGCAACTACGTATTTACGTAACAACCTAAAAGGGTCTGACAAATCAAGAGTTCAGCGTGTATCTGACACACAGCCAAGAGACTTCGCAAACTCAGGTTCTGGGCTGTTCGTCGGCGGATCTGATAAGAATACCGCAGAAAAACAGTAACATCGGGAACTTTATCACGACCTCGGACTCTTTTAGTGAAACCATGCTATGTCGCATATAACATGAAGGAGTGTAAGCGAACATGAAAATGTCTTTCCGCCATTGTCTATTGGCGTCTGCCGTTGTTGTAAGTTCATTGGGCTTTACTGCTAGCACACAGGCGGCGTTACCGTTCTTTTCTGATAAGAAAGATGAAGTTCCCTCGTTAGCCCCAATGCTTGAAGAAGCTACCCCCGCGGTAGTAAGCATTGCGGTAGAAGGAACGCAAACCTCTACGCAGCGTGTACCAGAGATGTTTCGCTACTTCTTCGGTGCTCCGCAAGAACAGGTTCAAGAGCGCCCTTTCCGAGGTCTTGGTTCTGGTGTCATCATAGATGCCGATAAAGGTTATGTCGTTACCAACAACCACGTTGTTGATAATGCAGATGAAATCACTGTTAAGTTAACTGACGGTCGCGAGTTTAAGGCGAAAAAGCTAGGTTCAGATGAGCAAAGCGATATCGCGCTACTTAAAATTGAACCTGATGACCTAAAGGCCTTACCCTTAGCTAATTCTGACGCCCTGCGCGTTGGTGATTTCGTAGTAGCCATTGGCAACCCATTCGGTCTATCACAAACCGTTACCTCAGGTATCGTTAGTGCTTTAGGTCGCTCTGGTTTAAACATTGGTGGTTACGAAGACTTCATTCAGACTGACGCGGCAATTAACCGAGGTAACTCAGGTGGCGCATTGGTCAACCTTCGCGGGGAACTGGTTGGTATTAATACAGCCATTTTCGGCCCGAACGGCGGCAACGTCGGCATTGGCTTTGCTATTCCTGCCAATATGATGAAAAGCCTTGTGGATCAAATTGCGGAATTTGGTGAAGTACGCCGTGGCCTATTGGGTATTTTAGGTAGCGACATAGACGCAGGTCTTGCTGAAGCCATGAACGCGGAAGTAAATATTGGCGCATTTGTGAGTGAAGTGCAGCCAGAGTCTGCGGCAGAAAAAGGCGGCCTACAAGCCGGTGATATCATTACTGCCATTAACGGTCGTAAGCTGCATAGCTTCCAAGAACTACGCGCAAAAATTGCGAGTATGGGAGCCGGCGCTGAAGTTGAACTTACCGTTATGCGCAAAGGCAAGAAAATGAATGTTGAGGTTGTATTAGACGACGCAACAGATACCACGGTAACTGCAGCTCAAATTCACCCTGCTCTTGAAGGTGCAACGCTTGCTAACGGTACAGACAACGCTGGTAATGCCGGTGTGGTAGTGTCGGATATTGAGCGCGGCGCACCTGCAGCGCGAATTGGCCTTCAGCCTGAAGACGTGATTATTGGTGTTAACCGGGTACGCACATCAACGGTTGCAGAGTTTAGAAATGCACTAGACGAAGCGAAAGGCGTTATTGCACTTAACGTGAAACGCGGTAACTCGACGCTTTACTTGGTTATCAGGCAGTAGCATTTAAACCAAGGAATACCTCTCTCTTGGCATTTTAGAGTTTGAGCAGAGGGTTAACTTTAAAACGGCGCCACGTGAGCGCCGTTTTGTTTTCTAGGGTATAGATTTTAACTCTCGCTGAGTGGGTATTGATCTATGCGGACTGGAATTAAGACTACCTAAAGTCAAAAGTTCTATGAGCAAGCTGAGAAAGAAAAAAGCTTGCTATTCAAGTTGCACAAAAATTACTTTTCATTACGGTAGTTTATTGAATAAAGTGATATCCTTTAACGTAAGAATGATAATTTACGAATGTTGCGCTTTAAGATTGTGAAGTAGTGCTGTTTTTGCGGCACATATAAGTAAGTGCGACGGACAACAAAAAGTGTGACTTGTGACTGGCCGCTCAATATTTAACTTCATACTAAAATCTGTATTTCTTGGCGTAGCTGTTGCTGCACTTCTATTAGTTTTCCTTCCCGATCTTCGTCAAGGTAAAGGCCTTACGCAAGGGTTCTTTAACTCACCCTCGGTGAGCGCCAGCCGCGAAAGCTATTTTACGGCGTTAAGTCGCTCTGCACCTGCGGTTGTAAATATCTATAGCGTAAGTATTGAAAACGGCTCAGGGCTATTTAGAAATCAATCTCGTGGACGCACTAACCTTGGTTCAGGCGTTATCATGACAGAAAACGGCTACTTGCTTACCTGCCACCACGTTGTCGCCGATGCCGACAGCATTTACGTAGCGGTACAAGACGGGCGCATTTTAGAGGCGCAAATAGTGGGTACCGACCCCCTTACAGACCTTGCCGTATTAAAGGTTACAGCCGACAACCTGCATATTATTCCTCAGGTTGCCGAACCTGATACCCATGTGGGCGATGTGGTTATGGCTATCGGGAATCCCTTCGATTTAGGGCAGACCATTACCCAGGGCATAGTGAGCAGGGCGGGACGAAACGGTCTATCGAACTATGTCGACTTCATCCAAACCGATGCGGTGTTAAACCAGGGTAATTCCGGCGGCGCACTTGTAGATAGCAATGGTATTTTACTCGGCATTACCAATGCTAATTTTCAGGTGTTAGATTCTAATAATCGCGCACGTAACGTGGACGGTATTAACTTTGCTGTACCATACGAACTGGCTAAGCGAGTAATGGATGAAATTATCAGCAATGGACGAGTTGTCCGTGGACAGCTTGGCTTTGTAGGTGGTGAGAATCGCAATCGCCCTGGCATAGATGTGTCGGCAGTCGCGAAAGGCAGCCCTGCCGATATCGCGGGAATTCGACCTGGCGATATCATAGTAGCCATTGACGGAGTACGCCTGGAAAGTGCCTCTAAAACACTGGATATGATTGCCGAGACCGAGCCCGGTACTGAGCTTGAAATTGAACTTAGCCGCGACGGCCGCTCAATTACTATTACAGCAACTGTGGCTGAACTTCGCGCTGGCCAATAAGTATTGTTGGAGCCGGCAGATTAGTTCGGCTTCCCAAGTTTAGAACGTGAAGATTTAATACCAGCCCGCATAGATAATAGGCAAAAAAACGCCAGATAGATATGCTATCTGGCGCTTTTCGTAGAAGTGCGAAACCTTGAGTTATTCTTTCACTCTTTCAATGATGGCACCCAAGCCACCTAGCTTCTCTTCAATAGCTTCATAACCACGGTCTAGGTGATATATACGGTTTACGTGAGTCTCACCTTCTGCAATTAAGCCGGCTATTACCAAGCTTGCCGAAGCACGAAGGTCAGTTGCCATTACCGGCGCACCTTTAAGACTCGAGCTGCCTTTCGATACCGCTGAATTCGCTTCTAATGCGATTTCCGCGCCCATGCGCTGTAATTCAGGCACGTGCATAAAGCGGTTCTCAAAAATGGTTTCTGTGATTACACCTGTACCTTCTGCAACACAATTTAGGGTAACAAACTGCGCCTGCATATCCGTGGGGAATGCTGGGTGAGGTGCGGTTTTAACACGCACTGCTTGCGGCTTGCGCCCTTCCATGTCTAGCTCAATCCAGTCTTCACCTGTGGTGATTTTGGCACCGGCTTGTTCTAGCTTGTCTAGCACAGCATCTAATGTATCTGGCGCAGCATGAGTACAGCGTATTTTGCCGCCTGTTACCGCGGCAGCTACCAAGAAAGTTCCCGTTTCTATGCGGTCAGGCAATACTGCATAGTCGCACCCGTTTAAGGTTTCTACGCCTTCAATGGTAATTTTATCGCTTCCAGCACCAGTGATTTTCGCACCCATCTGAATAAGACAGTTTGCCAAATCAACAATTTCAGGTTCGCGTGCCGCATTTTCTAAGATAGTGGTGCCGTCAGCCAAAGCCGCCGCCATGAGTAGATTCTCAGTTGCTCCTACACTCACCATATCCATAAAGATGCGCGCACCTTTCAGGCGGCCATCAACTTCAGCACGGATGTAGCCTTCATCGACTTCAATCTTTGCGCCCATCTTTTCAAGGCCCGTCAAATGAAGGTTTACTGGACGGGCACCGATGGCACAACCGCCAGGTAAAGACACGTTTGCTTTGCCTTGCTTAGCTAGTAACGGCCCAAGCACCAAGATAGATGCGCGCATAGTACGTACTAACTCATAAGACGCTGTAACGCTTTGCAGTGTGCTAGCATCAATAACGATATCGTTAGGCGCCGGTAGCGCAACTTCTACACCCAACTCGCGCAGCAGCGCCGTGGTTGTATTGATGTCTCGAAGACGAGGAACGTTGGTATAACGACAAGGTGAATCGGTAAGTAGGCTTGTCATCAACAATGGCAGCGCCGCGTTTTTAGCACCAGAGATACGCACTGTACCGTTAAGCGCAGGGCTCTTTTTAATTACGAGTTTATCCACGTGTTACGCCTATTATTGAGGGATATTAAACTGGCGCTCACGCTCCCAGTCTTTTACTGAAAACGTCTTGATAGTAATTGCATGCATGCTGCCGTCTGCAATTTTATCAGCCAAAGGCGCGTATACCGCTTGCTGGCGCTTTACACGGCTCATTTCGCTAAACGCATCGCTTACCGCAATGATATTATAATGCGAACCTTCGCCCTTTACGTGGACTTCATGAAGGTCTAGCGCATCTTTCAAGATTTTTTCAATTTCAGACAATTCCATAACTTACTTCTTAATTCGCTAACGGGTGTTTATTCTACGGGTAAAAAGCTATCTGCGTCGCTTATTTTCGCAAGCTTGCGCAGCTTCTCAGGCATTTTATATAGCGTCATGCTAACACCATTTTGCTTTGCATCCCTAACAGCATTAATAAGCCAAGCTAAACCTGCGCTATCTGCACGCTCTACATCGCTTAAATCAACAAGGCACCTTTTATTGCTGACCAAGGTGCTACGCTCGTTTCCGTTTAAACTTTCCCAGAAATTTTTAGACAGGGTATCACGGTCGAGGTGACCGTGAACTACAACATTACCCTTGTCGTTTACCTCGAATAGGCTCACTCAGCCTCTCCTTCGATTTTAATTGGCTCACCTTGCTTCAGCTCTACCGGCTTACCAATTTTGTCGCGCATTAATGCTATAACCGCATCAATACCATCTTGACGAAGGATCGATTCAAATTCGCTACGCTTGCTGTTCAGCATACTAATACCTTCAGCAACCATGTCGTAAGCTTTCCACTCGTTCGTTTTATTGTCTTTGCGAACTTTAAAAGCAATTTTGATTTCAGGACGGCTAGGATCTTGAACCACTGCGCGAACGGTTACCGATTTCTTATCATCAAACGATGATTCAGGCTCAAAAACGACTTCTTGATTGTCGTAATACCCCATTGCTACGGCGTAGGTAGTAACTAGGTATTGGCGAAATACACTGATGTATTCACCCATTTTTTCTTGAGGAACTGATTTAAAATGTTTACCTAGCACCATAAACGCTGCGAATTTATAGTCGATATGAGGTACCAACTCTTCTTCCATGATGGTGCGTAGCATCTCAGGATCTTCTTTAATCGCCGCTTGGTTCGCTTTGATGCGCTCGAACGTGCGATTCGCCACGTCTTGAACCAGCTCATATGGGTTCTGTTCGTTAACTTCTTGTGCGTTCGCTATGCCCGCTACAGACATCATAAAGATGCCAATTGCTACCATAAACTTTTTCAAAATCACTCTCCTAACTTAAAACTCTATTTAGCAGACCTGATGACAACCCGATTAGTTTCATCACGCCGCTGGAATAAATTAACAACTATGTTGAATACGGGTAGACGCCATACCGCGATTAATTCTCGTCACTTCCGCGATTAAATAAGAACTGCCCAATAAGGTCTTCAAGAACCAATGCAGACTTAGTGTCTTGTAGGTAGTCACCGTTTTGTAAATTGGCAACACCGTCAAAAGAGAACCCAGGCTGGAAGCCAACATATTGCTCACCCAGCAATCCAGAGGTCAAAATAGACACTGAGCTAGTCTCAGGGAAACCGTTGTATTCATTTAAAATTGACAGTTCTACTACTGGCGTAAAATCTTCTGGGTCAAGGGTAATTGACGACACGCGACCAACCGTAACACCCCCTACTTTTACTGCCGATCTCGGCTTTAAGCCGCCAATATTGTCAAACTTAGCGTATAACGTGTAGGTATCGCCTTCGGTCGCTACCGTTTGATTTGCTACTTTAAGTGCCAATAACAACAACGCACCTATAGTAAGCGTGACAAACACACCAACCATTACTTCCGTTTTATACTTATTCATTCCAATCCCCTACTCGATACCAAACATAAGGGCGGTTAGCACGAAGTCCAGCCCTAATACTGCTAATGATGAATAGACCACCGTTTCGGTAGTCGCTTTGCTGATCCCTTCCGATGTTGGAATAGAATCGTAACCTTTAAATATGGCAATCCACGTCACAACTAAGGCAAACACGAGGCTTTTTATTACGCCGTTAACGACATCCTGGTTCCAATCTACTGTCGACTGCATAATTGACCAGTAACTGCCTGCATCAACCCCTAGCCAGTCAACGCCAACTAAGTGACCGCCTAAAATACCAATTGCACTGAAAATAATGGCAAGCATTGGCATTGCTAACATTCCCGCCCAAAAGCGCGGAGCAACAATACGCCGTAGCGGATCCACCGCCATCATCTCTAAACTACTTAACTGCTCAGTGGCTTTCATAAGGCCAATTTCAGCAGTCAACGCTGAACCAGCTCGCCCTGCGAAAAGTAATGCCGTTACCACAGGACCAAGTTCACGCAGAAGTGACAACGCCACCATGGGCCCCAAACTCCCTTCTGCACCGTAATCCACTAATATGGTGTAACCTTGTAGGGCCATTACCATGCCGATGAACAATCCCGACACCATAATAATCAGTAGCGACTGAACCCCAACTACGTAAAGCTGTTTAATCACCAACGGAATATTCTTAACCCGAGGAACAGCAATTAATGCACCAAATAGCATAAGCGCAGCACGTCCAACCGCAGTAACCTTCGCTATCGTTTTAGCGCCTATCGATTGGAAAAACTTCATTTATCTGCCCCTAAAAAACTGGTTTTCAAATCAGGTGCTGGATAATGAAACGGTACCGGTCCATCGGCCTTACCTTTCAGGAACTGCTGTACTAATTCAGAATCACTCTCTTTAATTTGCTGCGCCGTTCCTTCGCCAATAACGCGCTTGTCAGCCAGGATATAAATATAATCGGCAATAGTAAGCACTTCGGTCACATCGTGAGTTACTACAATGCTGGTTAGGCTAAGCGCGTCGTTTAGTTCACGAATAAGCTTCACCAGCACGCCCATTGAGATAGGATCTTGCCCGGCGAAAGGTTCATCGTACATGATTAAATCTGGGTCTAACGCGATTGCCCTTGCCAGCGCGGCTCGGCGCGCCATACCGCCAGACAATTCACTAGGCATTAGTTGAGCAGCACCGCGTAGGCCAACTGCCTGTAGCTTTAAAGCGACAATTGTAGCAATCACGTCTTCCGAAAGCTTGGTGTGTTCACGAAGTGGAAATGCCACGTTATCAAACACACTCATATCGGTAAAAAGCGCACCACTTTGAAAAAGCATGCTCATTCGACGGCGAGTTTCATAAAGCGATTTTCTCGACATGGAAACAATTGAATCGCCGTCAAATCGTACGTCGCCTTCATCTGGCGTTAACTGCCCACCAATAAGGCGCAGCAGCGTGGTTTTACCTATACCGCTTGGCCCCATTACCGCAGTAATTTTACCTTTAGGTACCTTTAATGAAATCCCATCATAAATGATGCGATCTGCACGCTTAAAGGTGAGGTTATCTACTTCAACTAAATGATCCATAGTTACTTAAATGTCGACCCCTGACGTTGGACTGAGACCGTTTTTACGACGCGTTCAATCCTTTTAGAAAATATTAAATGTATAAGAGCAATGTGAGTATACAATTTCTGTGCCTTTACCCTGTATTCACTCTTAAGGTTTACTGCACAGTTTACTTTATGAGCGCTTAAAATCAAAAAAGTTTACTCATCAGTGTACTTTTTTCACTTTCGTTCGCCAGACGTATCAATGAGAACACTGTCTGGGCGGTGTAATTTGGTGTCATTGTACGCTTTTTCAAGGCGCTCTCCAAAGCCAAAAAGTTACAAGTTATGTTCGATTAAGACGAATGTTAGGTATCTCGCGCCCAAGTGCCCATCTAGTATGCTACAAGCCTCCCAAGTCAATCCTAATACCATCCTATTTTGTTGTTTCTTAACTGAAACTGAACACGATGCACACTGAGCGATAGTAGATGACGCTTAACGTTTTCAGCGGAATTTTACGTCAATTGACAGCATTTGGTGAAAATAAACCGCCGCGAGCATAGGCAAATGGCACTCTTTTTGCGACAATCTAGCGAAATACTTTCTATTACAGGTTGTTGTGCTTTTAAACATTGTCATTTTTCTTGTTGGGCTGATTGTTCTTAGTTGGAGCGCCGACCGTTTTGTTTATGGCGCCTCAGCATTAGCAAAGAACATTGGCATTTCTCCAATGATGATCGGATTAACGATTGTCGCCATGGGATCTTCTGCACCTGAAATTGTGGTTTCCGCCATTGCCTCTGCGAATGGCAACATGAATACCGCCGTGGGTAATGCGCTAGGTTCTAACATTACAAATATCGCACTTGTATTAGGTATTACGGCGCTCGTAAAACCCTTACTGGTTTCGTCCACCACGTTAAAACGCGAGCTCCCTGCCCTTCTTATTATCTCATTAATCGCTATAGGCTTTATGTTCGATGGTGAACTGAAGTCTTATGAAGGGATTATTTTGCTAGGCTTGTTCATCTTCGTATTGGCGATGATGGCTTGGTTGTCGCTGCAGGTAGATAAAGAAGACCCGCTTGTTGCCGAAACCGCTGACGAAATTCCGAAAGGCGTTTCAAACACCTCTGCGCTTATTTGGATTGGTGTTGGCCTTGTAATACTGCCATTAAGCGCTCACTTCTTGGTGAACTCAGCAGTAGAAATTGCAAGGTACATGGGTATTTCTGACCTGGTTATTGGACTGACAATTATCGCTTTTGGCACCAGTCTTCCAGAATTGGCCGCCAGTGTAGCGGGTGTACTTAAAGGTGAAGACGATTTAGCGCTAGGTAATATCATTGGCTCAAATATCTTTAATTTGCTTGCGGTACTTGGCATGCCAGGCTTAATTGCTCCTGGTATTCTGGACCCTGACGTTTATAACCGGGATATGTACGTCATGCTCGGTTTAACGTTAATACTGTTTTTGTTCAGCTTTGATTTAATTGGCAAACGTACAATATCAAGAACAAATGGGTTCATACTTCTGGCTTGTTTTATCGGCTATCAATTCTGGCTGTTCGGATAATCATGAATACACAAACTCAGATGAACTATATCGACTCGGCAAAGCGCGTTATTGAAATTGAAACGCAAGCCATCGCTAATTTAGCAGATCGCTTAGACAGTGAATTTATCGCTGCCTGCAATATTCTCTTTGCCTGCAAGGGAAAAGTGGTCGTGAGCGGTATGGGAAAATCTGGGCATATCGGCAATAAAATTGCCGCTACCTTAGCCAGTACAGGAACGCCTGCTTTTTTTATGCACCCAGGTGAAGCCAACCATGGCGACCTAGGTATGTTGAGTAAAGGGGATGTTTTACTAGCGATATCTAACTCTGGTGAAACCAACGAACTGGTTAACTTGCTGCCAGTTGTTAAACGCTTGGGCATACAAGTGGTTGCCATGACCAACAGTGCTTCTAGCTCATTAGGGCAGCACGCCGACGTCGTTATTGATATTAGTGTAGAGAAAGAAGCTTGTTCGCTGGGGCTAGCGCCTACTTCAAGCACCACTGCCACACTGGTCATGGGTGACGCTTTAGCGGTAGCACTTCTCGATCAAAAAGGTTTCACTTCAGATGACTTTGCGCTTTCGCACCCTGGCGGTAGTTTGGGCAGAAAACTTCTGCTTAAAGTCAGCGATATCATGCTAAGCGGTAGTGATATCCCTCTTATCAATGCAAGCGCTTCAGTAGCTGATGCATTGTTGGAAATCTCCAAGAAGGGGTTGGGAATGACAGGCGTAGTTGCGGTAGATGGGACGCTGAGCGGCGTATTCACTGACGGCGATTTGCGACGAATTCTGGATGCCCGCATTGATGTGCATAGCGCAACAGTGGAAGAGGTGATGACCAAAGGCGGTAAAACCACTTCTGCAGATCAACTGGCTGTAGAAGCGCTTAATTTAATGGAAACCCACAAAATTAGTGCTCTGATGGTTACCGACAACGAGCGCAAACCCATTGGAGCCTTTAACATGCATATGCTGCTTAAAGCGGGAGTGCTTTAAATGATCACTACTTTGTACACGGAAATAGACGGTCCGCTTTTTGCAAAACTAGCCAAAATCAAATTGTTTGTGTGTGACGTTGATGGTGTGTTCTCAGATGGCCGAATTTATCTGGGCAATGACGGTGAAGAGCTTAAAGCTTTCCACACCCGCGACGGATATGGCGTAAAGGCATTGGTAAGCAACGGCGTGAATGTTGCTGTTATTACTGGGCGTCGCTCTGCAATCGTAGAAAATAGAATGAAGGCACTTAATGTCGCCCACATTATTCAGGGCGAAGAAAATAAAGCTGATGCGCTTGGCGAGCTTATGGAAAGTCTTGAATTAAGCGCTGATGAAGTGGCAGCAGTGGGTGATGACATGCCCGATACAGGTATGTACAGACACGTGGCGGTTAAAATTGCCGTTGCCGATGCCCACCCTTATGTGGCAAAACAAGCAAATTGGATTACCACCCTTCCAGGAGGGTTTGGTGCGGTCAGAGAAATTTCGGATACCATTTTGCAGGCCAAAGGGATTACGAACGAGATTTTTGGAGCAAGTGTATGAGCCTGTTCGGCTTTAATCGCTTAGGGTTGAGTATATCAGCGCTATTTATTTTGGCGATGTTGATGTACATCCCTACGTGGATGGAAGAGCAGCCTGAAACACAGGGCAATCGTGAAAACGATGCGTTGAAGCCCGCATACAAGGCTAAGAACTTAACGACTACGCTTTACAACCACGACGGTGAGTTGAACCACAAAGTGTTTGCAGAATCCATGGAACACTATGATCAACTAGGCTTTGTTCTGTTTCAGCAGCCTAAGTACACCCTTTATACGGAAAGTGCGTCGTCACCTTGGGTGGTAACGGCAACAGAAGGTACGCTGTACAATAACGAACTAATCCAATTGGAAAACCAGGTTAATATTGAGAACCAAACTGGCGATGACTTTGTCAGAAGTATATCGACCGAGTACATTCAAATTAATTTAGAAACCAAGCAAATGACGTCTGATCAACCCGTTGAGATAGTGGGCACGCAATACGTCATTTTAAGCAATGGGTTTAACGCGAATTTACGCACACAAGAATACGAGCTTTTAGATCATGTACAAACCACTTATTCCCCTAGTAACTAGTTTATTGCTTGCCATTGCAAGCGGTGCGGTTCACGCCAGTGAAGATGATTTTTCGCAGCCCATTAAAATAGGTTCGAATAGCCAGTTTATCGATGGCAAAAATAAAACCGCACTGTACAAAGACAACGTACTCATTACTCAGGGTTCTCTGGTTATCGAAGCTGACGAAGTGGAAGTTATTGCCACTGACGGTGGCGGTCGCGAAATATTTATTGCTAGAGGCAAACCAGCAAGCTACTCGCAAAAATTAGAAGATGGTACCCCTGTATCAGCAAAGGCCAATGAAATACGCTACGAGGTGGTAAATCGCACTATTTCCTTAGCTGGCAATGCAGAATTGAAACAAGACACCAGTAGAGTGCAAGGTGACAACATCACATTCGATATGATTACCGAACAATTACTTGCCACTGGCGGTGCTGGTAAAGATGGAGAAGGTCGAGTAACTACTGTATTTACCCCTGAATCCATTCGAAAAACGTCGTCAAAGAAAGACAAAAACGACAACGAGGGCAATGAATAGCAATGGCTACCTTAAGCGCTAAAAACCTTGCTAAGGCGTACAAATCAAGACAAGTAGTACGAGACGTCAGCCTTTCTGTCTCAACCGGACAAATTGTTGGTCTTCTCGGCCCAAATGGCGCAGGTAAGACCACTACATTTTATATGATCGTTGGCTTGGTTAATTTAGATAAGGGCAAGATCGAAATAGACGACAATGAGCTTACTCATCAGCCTATGCATGAGCGCGCACGCCGCGGAATTGGCTACCTTCCACAGGAAGCGTCTATTTTTAGAAAGCTAACGGTGCATGAAAATATCATGGCCATTTTGCAGACCCGTAAAGATTTAAATTCACAGCAGCAAGAAGAAGAAGCGGATGCGCTACTTGATGAATTTAATATTAACCATATACGTAATAGTACGGGGATGAGTTTGTCAGGGGGCGAGCGCCGTCGTGTTGAAATTGCACGCGCTTTGGCTGCGAAACCTCAGTTTATTTTGTTAGACGAACCATTTGCTGGTGTTGATCCAATATCAGTTAATGATATAAAGAAGATAATACAACATCTTCGGGATAGGGGCATTGGTATCCTTATCACGGACCATAACGTACGAGAAACATTGGATGTTTGTGAAAAGGCGTACATTGTGAGTCATGGCGAGCTTATTGCCCAAGGAACAGCGGAACAGGTTTTAAGTAATCAAAAAGTAAGGGATGTATACCTAGGCGAACAATTCAGGCTATAGTTAATGTAACCGAATTGTCATTTTTCAGTTTAGCTCTGGTATATTCAATTTAGAGCATTTAAATAAGACGTAGATGAAACCATCTTTACAGCTAAAATTTAGCCAACAACTTACCATGACACCTCAGCTTCAGCAGGCCATTAAACTGCTGCAGCTTTCTACACTTGATCTTCAGCAGGAGATCCAAGAAGCGCTCGACTCTAATCCACTATTGGAAATTGAAGAAGGTAACGACGAGCCACAGTTAGAAAAGAATAATATCGACAACGATGACAGCGGCTCTGAGGCCACTGCTTCTGCGTCTAGTGACACGTTAGAAGCGGGTGATGCATTAGAGAAAAATGACCTTCCCGACGAGCTACCTATCGATAGCACGTGGGATGAATATTACTCAGCTTCATCTGCGCCAGCTCCAGGCCCGTCTAATGACGACGAGCAAATCTTTCAAGGTGAGACCACAGAAGACATTCAAGAACACCTTCTATGGCAAATGCGCCTTACTCACTTCTCTGACACTGACCGCGCTATCGCCACGGCTATCATCGATTCTATTGACGAGTCAGGCTATTTGACGGTTACGCTAGACGATATTTTAGAAGCAGTTAACGACGATGAAATGGAAGAGCCGATAGAAATGGACGAAGTTGAATGTGTGCTGAAACGCATTCAAATGTTTGATCCCATTGGTTCAGGTTCTCGCTCTCCGCAAGAGTGCCTTATGGTGCAATTGCGTCAGTTTTCAGAAGACACGCCGTGGCTTGCGGAAGCGAAACAATTGATTGAAGAGTACTCTGACTTACTGAGCAGCAAAGACTATCGCACCCTAATGCGTAAAAGCCGATTGAAAGAAGATCAGCTACGCGAAGCAATGCGTTTACTTCAAACCTTGAATCCTCGTCCAGGTAGTGCTTTAGTTACTAAAGAGCCTGAGTATGTTATTCCTGATGTCTCAGTAACCAAGAAAAATGGCCGTTGGGTGGTTGAGCTGAACCCTGACAGTCTGCCTAAATTAAGCGTAAACCAACAGTACGCTGCAATGAGTCGCCGTGCCAAGAATAGTAGCGACTCACAATTCATCCGCTCACATATGCAAGAGGCCAAGTGGTTCATTAAGAGCCTTGAATCTCGTAACGAAACCTTGATGAAGGTTGCAAACTGCATTGTGCAGCAACAAATGGGCTTTTTTGAGCACGGCCCGGAAATGATGAAACCAATGGTGCTAAATGATGTCGCAGAAATGGTAGATATGCACGAATCGACTATTTCGCGTGTGACAACGCAAAAGTATATGCATACGCCACGTGGAATTTTCGAATTGAAGTATTTCTTCTCTAGCCACGTTGCAACTGAGTCTGGTGGTGAATGTTCATCTACAGCGATTCGTGCATTGATCAAGAAATTAGTGGCTGCTGAAAAGCCTAGCAAGCCGCTAAGTGATAGCAAGATTGCTTCATTGTTGGCCGAACAAGGCATTAAAGTTGCCCGGCGAACAATAGCAAAGTACCGGGAATCGTTGTCGATCCCGCCGTCGAACCAACGCAAGAGCCTTATTTAAACGGGCTTAATAATATAAGGAAGACGAAATATGCAAATCAACCTTACTGGTCATCATGTCGAAATCACCGACTCTTTGCGTAATTATGTCGATACGAAGTTCAGCAAACTTGAACGTCACTTTGATCACATTTCTAATGTGCATGTCATCCTGAACGTTGAAAAATTAAATCAAAAAGCCGAAGCGACCGTTCATTTAAGTGGCGCTGAAGTATTCGCATCCTCAGAAAATACCGACATGTATGCGGCGATTGACAGCATGGTTGATAAACTCGACCGGCAGGTAATCAAGCATAAGGAAAAACTGAAAAAACATTAGTAGTTAATTAAGCATGGATATACAAGCCATCGTAAGTCTGGACCGCACCGAGTGTGCGGTTCAGTGTAATAGTAAAAAGCGAATTCTTGAGATCATCGCTGATATTGCCGCCAAGCAAAACGAGAACATCGATCAGGCGACAGTACTCAACAGTTTAATGGCTCGAGAACGCATGGGTAGTACAGGCATAGGCAATGGTATCGCCCTGCCCCACGGCCGTTTAGCGGGTCTTGAGAAAGTGATAGCAATTGTTGTAACCAGCACGCCAGCTATCGACTTCGACGCCCTTGATGAAAAGCCCGTAGATATCTTTTTTGCGCTACTCGTTCCCGAGGAGCAAACCGAAGGACACCTACAAACGCTAGCCACCGTGGCTGTCAAACTAAGCGACAAAGAAACGATTAAAGCAATACGTCGCGCAACGACAAGCGACGAAATTCTTTCTGCATTAAGTTAATCATTGTGCGCCTAAGTATTGATAGTTAGGCGCGTAATTCGACAACGTGTATGCGATAAAACCAGAGTATTAGGGAGAAATTAGGTGAAGCTGATCATAATCAGTGGTCGTTCGGGTTCTGGTAAATCTGTCGCACTTCGCGCATTGGAAGATTTAGGTTATTACTGTGTTGATAACATCCCAGTAAACTTGCTTCCCACACTAACTCATACTGTTGTTGATGAGTATGATCAGGTAGCGGTAAGTATTGATGTTCGAAACTTGCCTAAGAATCCTGACGATTTAGTAGAAATACTAGACTACCTTCCTTCTTCGTGGTCGATGACCATCGTTTACATTGATGCAAGCGATGACGTATTGGTTAAGCGCTTTAGCGAAACCCGACGCCTTCATCCCCTTGCGAAGCTCAATAAATCCTTATCTGAGGCGATTAAAGCTGAATCTGCCCTACTTGCACCTATCGCAGAGCGTGCAGATTTATACTTAGATACCGATAAGCTGACTATTCACCAATTGGCTGAATTGATTCGAGAGCGCATTCTGGGTAAGAAGAGCTCACGCCTTGTGCTTGTTTTTGAATCTTTCGGCTTCAAGCACGGTATTCCTAAAGACGCAGATTACGTTTTTGACGCGCGCTTTTTACCAAACCCACATTGGGAGCCCGATCTTAAACACTTGACTGGTTTAGATGCGCCAGTGGAAGTATTTCTAGGCTCACAGCCCGTAGTGACTAAGTTTGTATGGCAAATTCAAAACTTAATTACTACTTGGCTTCCACATTTAGAGCGCAATAACAGAAGTTATGTGACCGTGGCGATAGGCTGTACTGGTGGGCAACACCGTTCGGTTTACATTGCACAAACCTTGTCAAAAACCTTCAGTGAAATTCACCCCGATGTCCAAATACGCCATAGAGAGCTGAATCAGTAATGACTATTCAAAAAACGCTAACTATCGTCAACAAATTGGGTTTGCACGCAAGAGCGGCAACCCAACTGGTTAAACTTGCTAATCAGTTCGACGCTAAAATCATCTTAAAAAAAGGCGATAAAGAAGCAGACGCAAGTAGTGTATTGGGGTTAATGATGCTTGAAAGCCATCAGGGCGAACAGGTTGATGTGATAGTGGATGGAAATGATGCTGTTGATGCCCTTGCTGCCATTGAAGAGCTTATTGAGGGTAGATTCAACGAAGACGAATAGTCATCCCCGCCCTATTCGTTGACGAATTAATCAACACTTAGCGCAGTTATCTTAAAATCCTGCGCAAAACCTACGCAATTATCATGACAGACTCATCATAATTGCGATATTCTACGCCCACTTAGGCTCAATGGCCTGCATTGTTCATCTTTTAGCTTGTAGGAATAACGCCTTATGGCAGAAGCGCTTGCTTCTAAATACGTACAAACCCAGTTACGCGCAATTAACGCCGCGTTGACCAACGGGCAATTTGTATCTGTACGTAAGCTTCTGCTTGAGTTACCTCCTTCTGACGTTGCCCATATCCTTGAATCTAGCCCCAGCCGAACTCGTGACGAGCTGTGGGAGCTTATTGATGGCGACTTCCACGGCGATATTTTAGAAGAACTCTCTGACGATGTTCGAAACGGTATCATTACCAAAATGCTTCCTGCCAATGTAGTTGATGCACTTGAAGAAATGGATACCGATGACTTGGCGGAAACGCTAAGCAGCCTTCCCGAGCCGGTATTGGCCGACATTCTAGATTCAATGGATGCACAGGACCGTGTTCGCGCAGAACAGGCACTGTCTTATGGTGAAGAAACCGCTGGTTTCATCATGAACACAGACACCATTACTTTGCGTCCTGATGTCACCATAGACGTGGTGTTGCGTTACATTCGCTTGAAAGGCGAGCTGCCAGAAAATACCGATACGTTTTACGTTGTTAATAGAACTGACAACCTCGTTGGTATTGTGCCAGTTACCCGTTTACTTACTGCCGATACCGATGAGAAAGTCTCTGACGTTATGGACGAAGAATCGGAAGCCATCCCCGTCAATATGCCAGACGATGAAGTGGCGAGTCTTTTCGAACGTTATAATTGGCTTTCTGCACCGGTCGTTGATGAAAATCACCGCTTAGTAGGTCGAATTACTATCGATGACGTGGTTGACATTATTCGTGAAGACGCCGAGCACTCTATGATGAGTATGGCCGGTCTTGATGATGACGAAGATACCTTTGCACCCGTTATGCAAAGTACCAAACGACGCTCTGTATGGCTGGCAGTTAACTTAGTGACAGCGCTCATGGCTGCCATGGTGAGTGACCTATTTGAAGCAACGCTCAGCCAGCTGGCTGTATTGGCTATTTTAAATACCATTGTTCCCAGCATGGGTGGTGTAGCCGGTAACCAAACGTTAACCCTTGTTATACGCGGTATGGCACTAGGCCATGTTAACGCCAGTAACAGTCGATGGCTTATCACAAAAGAGCTATCAATCGGTTTTCTGAACGGTGCAATATGGGCAGTGCTTATCGCCTCTGTTATTGCATTGTGGAAGCAAGACTATATGCTTGGCGTTATTATTGCCTTCGCTATGTTGGTCAATATGATTGCTGCAGGCCTTGCCGGTGCAACCTTACCCATGATCATGAAGCGGCTTAAAATAGACCCTGCACTTGCTGGCAGCGTTATTTTAACCACAATAACCGATGTAGTAGGTATTTTTGCCTTCTTAGGTACTGCAACGCTGTTTTTAATTTAAACCTACACTGAGGGTGTAAGAAATAAAGTCTGGCTGGGTTTAAGGTAGAACTCAGGCACTCAATGCTCTAGCTTTATAGCCATTAATATTTAGTTTGTAACCCACGCCCCATACGGTTTCTACTAGCTGACCACCGTTTTCAATACTGTTTATTTTGTCGAGCTTACTGCGCAGCCGATTAATATGGGTGTTTACCGTATGCTCATACCCTTCATGATTGTACCCCCATACCTCACTGAGCAATTGATTGCGTGAAAACACTTGATTTGGATGACGACAAAAGTAATCCAGTAACGTAAATTCTCTCGCCGTTAACGACAGCACTTGGCCGTTTATCGTTACGCTATGATAACGCTGATCTACCTTAAGCGGCCCTACTTCAATGCTTCCCTCGATATCTTGAGAAGCTCTAAACTGTTCCTGGTGAGGAATACTTCTGCGCATGTGAGACCGAATACGGGCAGAGAACATACGTTCATTAAAAGGACCTGATAGATAGTCATCTACCCCTGCTTCGTAGTAATTAGCCTCATCTACAGCATGGTCAGCTTCCTGTATTACCGTTTCATCACTCTCCACCGCCATTACCCAGCTTTCTGGTGCAGTTTCTACCAAGTTTTTAATACGCTGATGACACATAACATTTCTGTGTGATTCCACAATAACGAGCGAATAATGCTGTGCTCTAAGCAGAGATTCTGCTGAGTGAAAGTTAGAGACTGCATCGTGTAGAAAGCAATGCTTACCTAAGCATTGGGATATGTTCTGTTGAAACTTATTTCCACTGTAGATGAGAAGGATCATATCTCGCTCCTAGTTCGCCGATAACAACCAAGACCGGAGCGTTCGTGTTTTTATTCCACACTAATAATAATTTTTTTACATGATCTTCAATAAAGCAGTTCTAACAGTTCTGTGATTTCTTGAGACAGATCTGTGTGTTTTTTGTGATAGTTCCGTGATGAATTGGACTTTTTACTGGCCTAAATTTTTATGCGTTTTAAGCCATAAACAAGGACTATGAAATGAAACTCAATAAACTTGCCAGTGCGGCGTTACTAACGCTTGCGACAACATCATTAAGCCATGCTGTTACGTTAGATATTGAAATTACCAACTTAACTCAGGCGCAAAGTTTTACACCGCGCTTAGTTATTGCCCACGACGACACGGTCGATGCCTTTGAAGTAGGGCAACCCGCATCAACTGCACTAGCGTGGTTAGCTGAAGCAGGTGTGATTGATGACGCGCAAAACGCTGATTCAAGCGGAATGAACTTTGAAGCGTTGCTTGGCCCAGTTGATACTGACAATGGTGCTAACACCTGGCATCGATTTGACGGTCTACTCGCGCCAAAGTCAACCTTAAGCTATCCGTTTGACACTATGGGCAAACCTTATCTTTCGCTACTGTCCATGTTAATACCTACTAATGATGCTTTTGTTGGCATGGACAGTATTGAAATTCCAACCGAGCCAGGTACCTATACCTACTACCTTAATGCATATGACGCAGGTACCGAGCTTAATGATGAGCTAAACAGCGCCCGTACAGACGTTGTTGAAGCCGAAACTGGAAATGCATTAGGTGGATATGGCGTACCCGGTGTTGCAGGCGGCGGCGCGCCAACTCGCATTGTCGACTTGGGTACTGGTGGCACTGGCGTTGGCGCACAAATCGTTAACGGCGAAATTGAAGATGGCGAAGACGGCCCCGTTCACATCCACCGTAATACACTAGGCGATACTGACAACGCTGCTGGGGCGAGTGATTTGGACTCTACTGTACACCGTTGGTTAAACCCAGTTGCCCGCGTTGTTATTACTGTTCCTGCCCCATAAGGAGCCAAGATAATGAATAATTTAATAATAAAGCTCAGTACATTATTGTTATTTTCAGCACTGCTTACTGCCTGTGGAGACGATGGCGATACCGGCCCACAAGGTCCGGCTGGCCCCCAAGGGGAAGCGGGTGCTGATGGACAAGACGGTACAGACGGCCAAGATGGTATCAACGGTAATTCAGCGGTTTATACCGTTCAAATTACGAACTTAACCTACTCTCAGCCTTTTGCACCTGCCGCCGTAATACTACATGAACCTGGCTTCAATGCTTTCGAAGAGGGCGAACCTGCCAGCATGGGCATAGAAATTATGGCTGAGGGCGGCGACCCGTCAATGGTTATCACCGAAGCCATGGACTCAACAGACTTTTTGGATGCGCAAAACTCAGGAGGAATACTGGGTCCGCGTTCAATGGGCGAAGAACTAACCCTTGTGGTGCCTGAACTCGACGCTGATGCTTTGCGTCTTACCGTAACCACCATGTTGGTCAACACTAACGATGGGTTTACCGGTTTGAATGCGGCAAATGTAAGTAACATGGCAATAGGTGATAGTAAAACCTTCATGACAGTAACCTGGGATGCGGGAACAGAGGCAAACACTGAAACAGCTGCTACTATGCCAGGCCCTGCCGCTGGTGCAGCCGGTGGCGGTGGAGAAGCAGCGGGTTACGATGTGGCAAGAGACGACTTTGCCGATGCAGTGAGGCTTCATCAAGGTGTAGTAACTAGTGCAAACGCTAATGATCCAAGCCGTGAAGGACTGTCTACGTCAGTGTTAACCGAAGCTCATCGCTTCGACTTTCCAACCAGCCGCGTGGTAATAACACGAACCCGTTAACTTATCTAAAAGGCAAACACGCATTAAAGTGCCCTATTACACTGGTAATGGGGTGTTTTTATAAGCATTCCCACGTCGATTGAAGGTATGGCGCAAAGAGACTGGAGTGTGAATGGCAACTTCACAGAAAAAGGGAAGATAAGCGCTGGCTTTGATGAGTGACTAACTTCACAAAGCCAGGCTAATACGTTATTTGATAAGCTACTTAATGAGCTATTTAATAAGTTACTTAATAACTTTGAGGGTAGGCTTACCCTTCTTAGGTGGAACAGGTGCGTCCTTCACGTCGCTTGCATCAGCATCTTCCAGCGACGTTGGGCCGCTAGGTTGAGGCGTATCTTCAGACGTATCTGTACGCTCTTGCTGAGCACGGGCCACATCTTCTTCAGTGGCAAATACCGTACCTGCACCATTTTCCCTTGCGTAAATTGCCATTACCGCTTCACAAGGCATGCTTAATCTTCTGGGTTGCCCAGAGAAGCGTGCTTGAAACGATAAGCCATCTAAATCAAGAGAAAAGTTAACACACGCACTAGGCGATACGTTTAAGACGATTTGACCATCTTTCACGAACTCCTGAGGGACTTCAACCAACTCGTTGGTTGCATCTACCACAATGTACGGCGTTAAATCGTTATCAACAATCCACTCATAAAAAGCCCTAAGCAAATAGGGCTGGTTTGACGTCATAGATGTCATAGCGGGTTGTGGATCTCACGCTCTTGGTCAGTCAAAGACGCTTTAAATGAGCTACGAGAGAAAATACGGTTCATGTAAGCGTTAATTTCTTTGCTGCCAGCGCCGTTTAGTTCGATACCTAGTGCAGGTAAACGCCATAATAACGGAGCAAGGTAGCAATCCACTAAGCTGAACTCTTCACTCATGAAGTAAGGCATTTCACCAAATACAGGCGCTAGTGATAGCAATGCTTCACGTAGCTCGTTACGCGCTGCTTCTACGTCGCCTTCGCCACGGAAAATACGGGCAGCAAGCGAGTACCAGTCTTGCTCGATGCGGTGCATCATAAGACGGCTTTGACCACGTGATACTGGGTAAACCGGCATAAGTGGTGGATGAGGGAAACGCTCATCAAGGTATTCCATGATGATGTGCGACTTGTAAAGTACAAGTTCGCGATCAACTAGAGTTGGAACAGTACCGTAAGGGTTAAGCTCCAACAGATCTTCAGACAAGTTGCTAGGATCTGTATAGCTGATTTCAACACCCACACCTTTTTCTGCCAACACAATACGCACCTGGTGGCTATAAATATCAATTGTGTCAGAGAACAACGTCATAATAGAACGTTTATTCGCGGCTACGGCCATTCAATTTCCTCCGTCGAGAAACAAGTTTACGCTTACAAACGGTAAGCTTATTACGTTAACTCGTGCTACCTGAAGAGCCTATTGGGAAGGGTTTTCAGGTAGCACGAGTAAATACCAAAAAAAGGGGGCGAGAAGCCCCCTTTTCATATTATACATAAATCTGCGCGATTAGTGCACTTCTCGCCAGTATTCTTTCTTCAGTAAGTAAACAAATACAAACAATACTGCGATAAAGATAAGTACCCACTTACCGATTTTGTGAGATTCAAGTTTAGAAGGCTCACCTGTGTACTCTAGGAAATTCACGATATCGGCAACGGCTTGGTCGTACTCGTCAGGAGACATTGCGCCAGTACCATCTGACTTAATGCCTACATAACGCTTAACCATTTCGCCATCAACCATTTGCTCTTCATAAGTACGTGTTGGCGTACCTTGAAGTGGTTGAAGTACGTGTGGCATACCTACTTCTGGGAATACTGTGTTGTTCACACCAAATGGGCGGCTTTCGTCAACATAGAAAGATCGCAGGTAAGTGTAAATCCAGTCTTCGCCACGAACACGAGCCACTAGCGTTAAGTCTGGTGGAGCAGCACCAAACCAGCCAGCAGCCGCCTCTTCAGGCATTGCACGAGTGATGTAGTCAGACACTTTTTCACCCGTGAACTGCAGGTATTCTTGACCTAGTTCGTCAGGAATACCCAAGTCTTGGAATGAACGCTGATAGCGCTGATACTTCATTGAGTGACAGCCTAAACAGTAGTTCATGAATAATTGTGCACCGCGTTGTAAAGACGCCTTATCGGTTAAATCGATAGGGGCTTTATCTAGGTGTACGTTCCCGCCTGCCGCAAGCGCTACGCCAGGTAGGAAGAAGGCTAAAAAGCACATCATTTTTTTCATTTAGAAATCCTCTCTGGCACAGGTTTAGTGTTTTCGTTTTTGCTGTACAAGAACAGTGCTACGAAGAAACCGAAGTACATTACCGTTGCAACTTGCGACGCAATGATTTTCCAGTTTTCTTGTGGCGTACCACCTAGGTAACCTAGGAAGATAAACACAATTGCAAACACGATAAGGTTTACTTTGTGTAGGCCACAGCGATAGCGCCATGATTTAACGCGACCACGGTCAACCCAAGGCAGAGCAAATAGCGCAGCAATAGCACCAAACATGGCAAGTACACCGAACAGCTTATCAGGTACCGCTTTCAAAATGGCGTAGAACGGCGTGAAGTACCAAACAGGGAAAATGTGCGCAGGAGTCTTCAGCGGGTTAGCAATTTCAAAGTTAGGGTGTTCCAGGAACTTACCACCCATTTCAGGGGCAAAGAACAGCACATAAGTGAATAGTGCTAAGAACACGCAGAACGCCACAAGGTCTTTAAGAACAATGTGCGGGAAGAACGGTAACACGTCATCAGCAATGTCGTACTTGCTTGTGTAGTACTCGTGAATTTCATACTTCGTCTTTTCAGACTCAGGCAGTGAGCCTTTCTTGTGCTTAATCGCAATACCGTCTGGGTTGTTAGAGCCCACTTCGTGAAGAGCGATGATGTGAAGGAACACAAGAATAACGATAACCAGAGGCAGCGCAATTACGTGAAGTGCGAAGAAACGGTTAAGCGTAGCGCCAGAGATAACGTAGTCACCTTGTAGCCAGATAACAAGGTCAGGACCAACAACAGGAATAGCACCGAATAGTGATACGATTACCTGCGCACCCCAGTAAGACATTTGTCCCCAAGGTAGAACGTAACCCATGAAAGCTTCTGCCATAAGCGCTAGGTAAATAAACATACCAAACACCCATAGAAGCTCACGAGGCTTCTGGTAAGAGCCGTAAATCATGCCACGGAACATGTGTAGATATACCACAATAAAGAACGCCGATGCGCCAGTACTGTGCATGTAACGGATGATCCAACCGTAGTCGATCTCACGCATGATGTATTCAACAGAAGCAAATGCGCCTTCTGAAGATGGAACGAAGTTCATGGTCAACCAAATACCAGTAACAATCTGGTTAACCAAAACAATAGTTGCTAGAAAACCGAACACATACCAGAAGTTCATGTTCTTTGGAGCAGGATATTGAAGAGCGTGCATATTCGCAACGCGCATCATTGGGATGCGCTCTTCAATCCAACCTAGGAAAGCATTCATATTACACGGCCTCCGCTTCTGAACCGATGATGATGTTATTGTCATCAACGAATTGATATGGCGGTACAACCAGGTTCAACGGTGCAGGAACGTTTTGGAATACACGTCCAGCCATGTCGAATTTCGAACCGTGGCACGGGCAGAAGAATCCATCTGGAACGCCTTCAACCACTTCTTCAAATGCACCGTCTTTAAGATGCTGTGGAGAACAACCCAGGTGAGTACAGATACCAACAAGGATAAGGTACTCTTCCTTCATTGAACGGAAACGGTTTTGAGCAAAGGCAGGCTGCTGCTCAGCTTCAGAGTTAGGATCTTTCAGCTTATCTTCGTGCGTGCCTAGTTCTTCAAGAATTTCAGGCGTACGACGTACAATCCACACAGGCTTGCTTCGCCACATCACACGTACTAACTGTCCAGGCTCAATCCCGCTGATATCTACTTCAACGTCAGCACCGGCGGCTTTCGCTTTGGCGCTTGGATTCCAGGACGCAATAAAAGGCACAGCAGCACCAACGACACCTACACCACCAACTACCGACGTGGCAACGGTCAAGAACCGACGACGAGTGTTGTTTTCTGGCTGGTTTTCATTGTGTGCAGACTCTGTTGCATCTACAGATACATTGCTCATCCACATTTCTCCAGGTTTGGATAATTATGATGTGTAACCCAAGCTTATACTGGTTTTATCACGCTTGCGTCATGCATCATATGGCTTGTCATGACAGCGACATAACAGCAAAAATTTACTGATTTACGAAGTCACGAAAGTTTTCAAAATTTTCGACCGCAAATGATAAAAGAAAAGCCCTTATAAACACAAGGTTTTACTGATATTTAAGCGATAAATTAATTCAAAAGGTGTGTTTAGGTTTACTGAGGGAAAGGCCTAAAATCAAGGTTTTGGACAATATTAGGTAAGATAGCGGCTACAAATTAAACCTTTGTTATGAAAAATAGAACCACGCAAGCTTTGCTTTGTACCAAGGCACAAAGGCTCTCAGTAAAACACAGGCAATAAAAAACCCGGCATAAGCCGGGTTTTTGCAATACAAAAAACGTAAAAATTAACGCTTTGAGAATTGAGGACGCTTACGCGCTTTGTGTAGACCAACTTTCTTACGTTCAACGCGACGTGCGTCACGAGTAACGAAGCCAGCTTTACGAAGTGCTGGACGTAGTGCTTCATCATACTCCATAAGAGCACGAGTAAGACCGTGACGGATTGCACCCGCTTGACCGTTAGAACCACCACCTTTAACAGTGATGTATACGTCAAACTTTTCAGTCATTTCAACAAGTTCAAGTGGCTGACGAACAACCATGCACTCTGTTTCACGACCAAAGTACTCGTCAAGAGCGCGTTGGTTTACTTTAATGCTACCTGTGCCTGGACGTAGGAACACACGAGCAGTAGAACTTTTGCGGCGGCCTGTGCCGTAGTATTGAGTATCTGCCATGTTAATAGCTCCTTAAATGTCCAAAACTTGTGGTTGCTGTGCGGTGTGCTTGTGCTCTGCACCTGCGTAAACTTTCATTTTACGGAACATTGCGCGACCTAGAGGGCCTTTTGGCAACATGCCTTTAACTGCTTTTTCAATAACCATTTCTGGCTTGTGAGCAATTAGTTTTTCAAAGTTTGTCTCTTTAAGACCACCTGGGTAACCAGAGTGCGCATAGTACATTTTGTCTTGCGCTTTACGGCCTGTTACCGCAACTTTCTCAGCATTGATTACTACGATGTAATCACCAGTGTCCACGTGAGGTGTGTACTCTGGCTTGTGCTTACCACGAAGGCGTAGTGCGATTTCAGAAGCCAAACGGCCTAGAGTTTTGTCTGTGGCGTCTACCACATACCAGTCACGTTGAACCGTTTCTGGCTTAGCAACAAAAGTTTTCATTTTCAAATTCACCCGAATAATATCGTCGTTACTGATTTCTGAACACCAGAAATCACCTTAAAATCAACACAATGACCCCTTCGAGCCGGCTGATTCTTCCACCTTCCCAAAGGTGGGCGTAACTGGGCAGGGCGCGAATTATACAGGAATTGAAGGAAATGCGAACCCCTAAGCACAAAAAATATGGATAAAATTCCATCATCTGCCGATGACACAGAAACAGATTTAATGTAACGTCAAACTGTTGTGTTCGGAACCAATATAAAAACAAATGAAAATGTCTCGCTTCGTAGCTTCAATGATGATGCTACACACGCTACTTTTGTCCAGTGTAAATGCTGAGGAGTTAGTATATACACGTGCGTTTGCCGATGATGATTATGGAAGTTATCACGTAGCTGTGCTCAATGCCGTATTTAAGGCAACAAAGGAATATGGCGATATAACCCTTGTCCCTCATCCTCAGCCCATGACGCAAAGTCGTCAGATGCTATCCCTATTAAAGGGAGAAGCAGACGTACTGTGGAGCGTAACGAACCAGACTCGAGAACAAAAGCTCATTCCTATTAAGCTTCCTTTACTCAAAGGATTTGCTGGATTCAGAGTGCTTGTTATTAACCCATCCCGGCAAAGCGAACTCACCGAAGATGCCGATGGCCGAACCTTGAAAAACCTTACAATGGTTCAAGGCACTGACTGGCCAGATATGGATGTCTTAACGGCTAATGGGTACAGAGTTGAAGGAGAAGATTGGGGTTCGTGGTTTGGCTCAATGTATTCAATGGTCTCTCGCAACCTTGTCGACGCCTTTCCCCGCAATATTATCGAAGTACACCGCGATTTAGAACGCCACAAAGATAAGCATGTCTCTTTAGAGCAGTTCCACCTATTAAAATACCCCAACTATGAGTACTTTTTTGTTAGCCCAGATAACCCTGCCCTCGCGAATAGATTGAGATTAGGTCTTATCAAGATTCTAGACGATGGAGAACTCGAACGTATCTTCAATAGCTTCGAAGGGCACAGAAAAGCAGAAATGCTTGCCGATGCTGAAAGTAGAAAAATTCACAAGCTCGGCAACCCAACAATACCTTATAAACTAGATTACGCGCGTTGGGATAAATACAAAGATATAGCAATACGCGCGCTCGAAAAAGAGATGTCAGAGTAAAACACTAAGCACTTAAGGTTTTCTTAAGGTCTCTCGTTTAGTGTTTTGATTTGTTTTTTTATCAATGAGTTTTTTATGCGTGTACTGCTTGTAGAGGACGATAGGCCGTTGTCTGGCGCCCTCGCCCTTTCACTAAAGAATGCCAACTTCACGGTAGACTGTGTTTATTCAGGCGCAGATGCCCTTGCAACGCTTCGAGCGGGCCAAAGTGACATTGTCATTCTTGACTTGGGTTTACCCGACACAGATGGCCTCGACGTACTAAAATCTATTCGAAAGAAAAACGCAACGCTTCCTGTGTTGATCTTAACTGCACGGGACAAAACGCTAGACAAAATCTCTGGCTTAGATGCAGGCGCCGACGACTACTTACCTAAACCGTTTGAAATAGAAGAACTGTTAGCTAGGATTAGAGTACTTGAGCGTCGTCTGAGCACAGCATCTCACAGCATTGTTAGTGTTAAGAATGTCAGCCTTGATACTGCCCATCATACGCTTACTATCGACAATCAAAACGTTCACTTACCTCGACGTGAACTCATGCTACTAAAAGCGCTTATTGAAAACGCAGGGCGCATACTGAGTAAAGATCAGCTGGAAAATAAACTTTATGAGTGGGGAGAGGAAGTGGCAAGCAACACAATAGAAGTACACGTGAGTAATTTGCGTAAGAAAATGCCTCCTGAGTTTATTAAGACTATTCGAGGCGTCGGTTATTGTATTTCAAAATCGGGGGAGTGAATTGTCTTCAATTCGCCGCTTTCTAATTCTTACACTGATCAGCGCGCTTGTTTTAGTGATATTTAGTGCAGCACTTAAAGGCTACCGCGCAACACTGGGTATATCGAATACCTTGTTAGATAACGAGTTAGTTGAGCTATCCCGGGCAATCTCATACGTAGATAGCGGCACCCGCACACAGCAACAGACACTTTTCTTCCAGGTATGGAAACAAGGCAAGCTGGCCAGCTCTTCTACTGACGCGCTAAGCACGCCATTAACCAGCTTCTCCGAGGGTTTTTCTGAAGTAAACGCACTGGGTACACGCTGGCGGGTACATACCCGGTTTAACCCGAATAATGATAGCTGGTATATGGTAGCTCAACCCGTAAGTAGTCGCTTCACTTTAACTGACTCGCTAACTGTAGCCGCCATCACCCCTTTTATAATTAGTGTGCCTATTCTTGCATTCATTCTCTTTTTTGGCATTACTTGGGGACTATCGCCGTTAAAACACCTATCAAAACTCCTTGCCAGCCGACAGGGTAATGATTTTTCTACCATTGCGTTATCCCGTGAGCCCAGTGAACTTAGCCCTGTTGTTAGTACGTTAAACACTATGTTCACGCGACTAAATTCAGCGTTCGAACGAGAGCAGCAATTCGCATCAAACGCAGCGCATGAGCTTAGAACTCCGCTCAGCGTGATGAAAATAAACATTCACAATATAGCGAACGAGTTAGGTGAAAAAGGCCACGTGTTAGCTCCGCTCAAAGCAGACACTGACAGAATGATCCACGCGGTAAATCAATTCCTTTTGCTTACTCGCACCAGCCCAGAAACGTTTGCAGAACAGCGAGAACCTGTAAATGTGCACGTGGTCGCGCAAGAGGTAATTAGTGACCTATACGGCGCTATTGAAAATAAAAACCAAGAGATAGCACTGGAAGGAGAAGAGGCCTGGTTGCTAAGTTCTCAATTTGTCCTTTACACCTTGCTTCAGAACTTAGTGAGCAATGCGAGTAAATACTCGCCTAGCGGTGCACAAATAATAATTAGGATTGAACGACGGAAAGACGAGCTTATTTTAAGCGTATGCGATTCTGGGCCAGGCATCCCTGCTGACCAGCGCGCTGTCGTGCTAAACCGGTTCAAAAGAGCATCTAACAGCTCCCCTCACTCGGGAAGCGGCTTGGGGCTAGCCATTGTAGAACAAATCGTTGTATTACACGGGGCTGAGCTCTCTTTAGATGAAAGTTCGCTCGGGGGATTAGAAGTTAGGGTGGCATTTTCCAATGACTACATACTCTAAGATTTCTTTATTCTGCTTTTCAGCCCTTTGTGCATTTTATACGCCCCTTGCGTTCGCCTTACCTGAAGTGGTGGTGGAAATTAAAGAGCACTTATTCTTTCCTCAGGAAGTGATTGTGCCTGCAGGGCAAAAAGTAAAGCTAACCTTTGTCAATTTCGATGATACTCCCGAAGAAATAGATAGCTTTTCGTTGAACAGAGAAAAAGTGATATTTGCGAAAAGCCGAGGGACCATCTTTATTGGCCCATTAAAAGCCGGTGAGTATCCTTTTTTTGGCGAGTTTCATCCTAATAGCGCCGTAGGAAAGGTAATAGTTAAAAACAAAGAGGACATGCTGGATGCTAATTAATACTGTCGTTCTCTTCTTGCGTGACACCTTGCCCATATTCCTGCTCATTAGTGTATTGCTGGCGCTGCCGCGTGTGTCTACGCTTGCCGTTGCGTGGCGGGTGTTGCTGCTGGTATTGCTCGCTGTATTTACCTACCCCAAGCTAGGACTGGTATCGCAGCTATCAGAAGGTGCCGGATTTGAGTATCTCAAATCAATACTGTTTTTTATTGCGTGGTTGGGTATGTGCCTTGTTGTACTTTTGCCGTCACGTATCTCAAATAGGTTCAGTCTAGGCCTCACCCTGCTAGTAATAGGTATTGGCTTACCCAATTCGCTGCACTTTTTAGTTTATTTTGTTTCCGAGTTATCACGTAATAGTGATAGTACGTTATTGCTCTTGGGCACTATTATTGGTCTGGGTATAAGTATTAGCATCGCGATTCTACTTAATATTTTGCTCACCCATTTTGTTAGCAAGCGAGCAACATACTTTTTTGCAACCACATTTGTGGCAGCTCAAACCGCTAATATCGCATTACTATTGGAACAAACTGACACCTTCCCATCGCCAAGGCAGCTATGGGATAGCAGCACAATAATTAGCGACAATAGCGAATATGGTCATCTTCTGAATTCTCTCGTTGGCTATGAGGCTACGCCCTCGACGAGCTATTTATTGGTGTTTTTCTTCGCACTTATCGTGCCTAATTTAATTGCTTTCTTTTCTTCAAAAAAGAGATTCTCTGATGAAATTCAGGAGGTCGCACAGTGAGACGTTTTCTCCTTACTGCTATCGCATTATGCGCCGTGTTTTCAAGTAACGGTTATGCAGATAATTTTACCGTAGATAAGGTTTATCACCCTTATGTATTACCCTTTGAACGTGAGTTTGAGTGGCGACTTACCTCAAGACAAAATGACGATGGCAATGTTTTAATGCAACGCTTCTCATTCGGCCATGCACTTTCAGAATTTATGATCCTCGAGACATACCTTGTCGGTGCGCGGGATGAAAATGAAGATTTTGGCTTAGAAAGCTACGAAGTAGAGTTACGCTGGATGATGACTGAACAAGGGCGATACTGGGCTGATTGGGCAACGCTGTTTGAGCTGGAAAAGCAGCACAATACCGATGACTGGGAAGTTAAAGCGGGGATATTAACAGAAAAAGAATTTGGCCAATTCAGTTTAACAACTAACGTTAGCTTGGTGTACGAGTGGGGTCAAACTGTTGAGAATGAATGGGAAAGCGAATTTAAAGCCAAGTTTAGGTATCGCTGGATCCCTGAAGTACAACCTGGATTGGAAGTGTATGTAGCAGAGGATTTTACCGGGGTTGGTCCAGCATTCATGGGTATAAAACGCTTTGACCGACAAAAGCAGTTAAAATGGGAACTGGGCTTTATTGCCGGACTAAATGGTGACAGTAAAGATCACACACTTCGCATGTCGTTGGAATACGAATTTTAATGCAAGTTTGCACTTTAGCGCCTAACTTAAGCTTTCCTTAAGGTTCAACATTTAAAGTGCACGTCATTCGATGATTTACCAAATATTCTTATGCACCAGTTTGACGTCAGTGTTGTTTTACCTGCTAAAAATGAAGCCAAAAACCTTTCTGCTTTGTTACGAGAAATTGCAGAAGTGGTTCCAAGTACAACGACAGAAATTATTGTTGTTGATGACGGTAGCAGCGACGACTCCCTATCCTTGCTGCATAACCTTTCAAGCACCTTGCCGGTAAGTTGTCGTGTCATCGTCCACCCTATGAGCTGCGGTCAAAGCACTTCGGTTTTTCACGGCGTTTTACAGGCAAAAGGAAAGTGGATCATCACCCTTGATGCTGACGGGCAAAACGATCCTGCTGATATACCGCGACTTATTCGCGCAGCTAAAGACACTAATACAGTGCACTTCTGCGTTATCGGACATCGTAAAAAGCGAAAAGATACCCCGTGGAAGCGATTTCAGTCTAAAGTTGCCAATCGTGTTCGCCAGTGGATCCTGCAGGACGACACACCAGACACGGGCTGTGGCTTGAAACTCCTCCCAAGAAGTACCTTTTTACTTTTGCCCTACTTCGACCATATGCACCGATATATTCCCGCTTTAACTAAAAGGCTTGGGGGAGAAGTGGTATGTGTATCGGTTAATCATCGCGCGCGCTTAGAAGGTAAATCAAATTACACAGCGTGGAATCGTGGCTGGGCAGGGATCATCGATATGCTTGGCGTCAGATGGCTAATGTACAGAAACAAACTTAATCACATTGCCAGCGGAATTGGTCATGAAGACTAATCTTCGCCGCCTCAAAAGCTTCATACAGTTTTTCATCGGGGCAGCAAGCATCGCGCTTATCTGCTATGTGTCGCTTGAGGTCACTGGTGAAGTATGGAAGCACGGTGATGATACAGATTGGTTGAATGCCTATATTTCAAATTTAAATTGGCAATCGCTGTGCATGATACTGAGTGGTTGTGTTGTACTTTTAACCATGGGTTTTCCCCGTCAGGCTGTCAGTTTTTTTTGCGGAGTGGGCTTTGGCGCATTGCAGGGAGGATTAATTGCCTTGTTGCTAACGGTATTGTCAGCATGTATAGCCTATGCATTAGCAAATGGCCCTCTGCGCTCACTTGCCGTCCGTCTTTTAGGTACAAAATTAAAGCCTGTTGAAAACAAACTGGCCAAACGCAGTTTTCGCAATGTGCTAATTGTTCGTTTATTCCCTGTTGGCTCCAACCTAATCACAAACGCCGTCGCAGGTGTGCTAAGCGTTCCGTTTGTCCCGTTTATTGCTGCAAGTGCAATCGGCTTTGCGCCTCAAACTTTTTTATTTACCTTGCTTGGAAGCGGTTCTCGATTTGTCAGTTCCCTCGAACAGCCTTTACAAATTGGTGGCTTAATCATTAGCCTTCTTCTACTTCTATCCTTATCAGGCATTGCTCGTAGGAGTGAGCCGTCGTGAGGCTTATGCTTAATTCAAATAGCCATGCCTCTACCCTGTTCTTTTTTGCCTGTGCTCTGATATTTGTTGGTCTGGGTTTCAGAGATGCTTGGCCCCCCGATGAGCCTCGATTCGCATTGGTCGCAAAAGAGATGGTGAACAGCGGACAGTGGCTTGTGCCCATGCGCGGTGGCGAAATTTATCCAGACAAGCCCCCTGTGTTTATGTGGTGTATTGCCTTCTTTTACCTTATTACGGGTAGCCTAAAGGTGGCTATGCTCCTGCCTAACGCTATCGCAAGCCTTGTCACTTTGGGGTTAACCTACAAGCTATCGCTAAGACTTGCCAATGAAAAAGCGGCAATGTTGAGTATGCTCGTACTTCTACTGAGCCCTCAGTTTCTTATTCAAGCCAAATTCGCTCAAATAGATGCCCTTGTCGCCTGCTTTATTTGGATTGGCGTCTACGGACTCATTCAGCACTTTTATGTGCATGTTAATTGGCGGTGGTACTTTGCAGCATGGTTCTTTATGGGGCTTGGGATCATAACCAAAGGCGTTGGCTTTTTACCTGTTCTTTTATTTATCCCCATTGCATTTTTCGCATTTACCAGCGGCTCACATCGCGGCAAGTGGTCATTGGGCATGTTGTTTGGCCCCTTAATCATGCTATCAGTTGTGGCGATGTGGCTTGCACCTCTGCTTTATCTTGGTTTGATAAAACAAGAGCCTCAAATACAACAATACTTGTCGAACATTTTGTTTAAACAAACGGCTGAGCGATATGCCAATGCCTGGCACCACATAGAGCCCTGGTATTACTATATTGTTGAAGTTATTCCTGTATTTTGGATAACTCCAATTGCCATACTTGTATCAAAAGCTAAGTCGTTAAAAAATGTACTTACTCACAACCCCGCTTACTCATCCTTGTTGATATGGGTAATATTGGTTGTCATTTTCTTTAGTATCAGCCCAGGTAAACGTGGTGTTTATGTGCTACCGGCACTGCCTGCGTTGAGTATGCTTGCAGGTCTGGTACTTGCGAATTCGACTGTATCAAGAGGATTGATGCTTTTTGCGCGCGCAGTTACTTCGTTAATCTCTGCCGTTTTATTGATTGCTGGCTTAGCACTGCTTTTTCACGAGCCCACCGCTGTTAAGCTTATGACGCGCTTTGACAGCGACAGCGAAACCCTTGTTCGTTTAAGCATTGTATTACTTGTACTCGGTTTCGCTGGGCTTTGTACTCATATTGTCTACTATGTTTACAATAAAAAGCGCAACGCAGGGGATGGAGAATTACTCGCCCGCCAATTACTGGCATGGCTTTTCATTTTAACTGTAATTCCTTCCACATTCGGTGCATGGCTGCTAAACGACTACCGTACTCCCCGTATAGTCCTTCAAAATGCAGAAAGCCAAATAAGTAATATGTTGACGAAGGATTCAACTGCCTTCGAGGTAGGGATAGTCAGCTTTAAAGAACAGTATTTGCTTTATTCACCCTTTGAAATGGCTCATTTTGGTTACCATACTCCGAAAGAAGTAGAAAACGGTACAGCGTGGGCTTGGTTGACCGATACTTCCGAGCCTTCCCGCGAGCAGACAAAGATTTCAGGCCAGCGGGTTAGACCTCCAATACGTCAACGCTTTCTGTTAGTTCCAAGTGACTACAAATTTCAGTGTGTAGACTTATCACAAGCCACTTCACTGGGCGTAGCCCACCGTGACGAATGGTTATTGCTTCCTGCCACTGCTGCGAACGCTACCTGTGATTTACCGGCTAACGGCCCAGTTTTTAATAGCTATGACGGCTCAAGCGATTAATTAGCTTGGGCGTTCTTAACATTTTGGACTGACATTTGTAAAAGTTTTTCCCACTTAAGGTTCTCTTAAGGTCTCGCGTAAATACTCATAACATCGCAAAACCAATGAGCATGTTTATGAGTCACGTTTTAGCTTCAGTTCCAACCCAGGTTGCGAGTCAGCAACCTGCGATTGTCTCAAAGGAAAAGCCCGCTTTAACCTTTATCGCGGCAAAACATGGACATAATGCCCGCCGCCGTATTGAAGCGTTTATAGCGAGTGGTTTTAAAGCTCGCTACAACGCACGAGTGACTTCCTTTATGCCTATGCTGTTTGCTCTTGACGCTAAGGGAGTTAAAGCCGCCGCAGGCGCAAGATTTGCCGCCTATGATGGTCAGAATAATTCTCTTTTTATAGAGCAATACCTTAACACTTCGGTAGAAACTGCCCTCACCTTACAAGGGATAACCGTAAACAGAGCGCATATTGCTGAAGTTGGTAACCTTTTTAGCAGTGCATCGCGCTATACCCTCCCCTTGTTATTTGGCCTGTTCTTCGTTTTAAAACGATGTGGTAGCAAATATCTGGTTTTCAGTGCGACCTCACAGCTCACCTCTTTACTCATGGGCGCGGGTATTCAACTCCTCCCCCTTGTTAAAGCCGATGCGTCAAAACTTAAAGGGAATAGCGATGACTGGGGCACCTATTATGACACCGCTCCTCAGGTTACTGCCCTGTCGCTACATCACGTAACGCAACACATAATTGGCTGCCCTGAACTTAATGCTCATTACCAACGTGCAATTGAGCTTATTTCCGCAAATGTGGATGCGTTAACGCAAAATATCTGCACAAAAAAGGAAACAGCGTATGTTGCTTAATCAGTATATAAACGGGCACGACGATGACGTTGCGCTGAAATGCAAAGACGGTTCAATGACTTACCGCGCCCTTTTGAGCGCCGTCGAGAGCCTCGCAAGCTGGGTAACAAACCACAATGCCGAGAGGGTGGGCATTGCCTTTGAAAATAGCTTTGCATGGGTGATTGCTGATTTAGCCTGCCAACAGGCTAACGTCTGCTGTGTCCCCGTTCCGCTATTTTTTACCGCTTCCCAACAAGAACATGTATTAAATGAGAGCCAGTGTCACTTTTTATTGACCAATCGCGGTGGTGAACTAAGTGAATGGAGTGAGTCACCGACTGTTATTGATAATGAACACGACATTGTCGCTCATCCACTCAAACATGACTCTCGTGTATACACACCTGTAGGTACTAATAAAATAACCTTTACTTCTGGCTCTACGGGCTCACCGAAAGGCGTGTGCCTGTCAACTGAATCTCAATGGAAAGTTGCCCATTCTATTGAGCGCGCTGTTCAACCAGAAATAGTGAACCACCTGTGTTTACTGCCATTGCCTACCCTACTTGAAAATATTGCAGGAGTTTACGCCCCTCTGTACCACGGCGGCACGGTTTATTTAGCCACAGCATCTGAGCGCGGATTTCAAGGAAGCAAACTCGTCAATCCAAACGCACTGCTGTCACTGATAGACCGCGTTCAACCATCGTCTGTGATTTTGGTGCCCGACTTGCTAATGGTGCTAGTACAGGCATGTAATCAGGGCTGGACACCACCTTCATCACTAATATTCATTGCTGTAGGCGGTGCACATGTAGCGCCCACTTTGCTGGCGCAAGCTCAAGCGAAGGGACTACCAGTATTTGAAGGTTATGGCTTATCTGAAGCGGTATCAGTATCAACATTGAACACGCCCAATTGCAATACGATGGGCAGTGCCGGAAAAACGCTTGGTCATAATCAACTGCACATCGAAGAGGGTGAAATTGTAGTTACAGGCAACCACTTTCTGGGCTATCTGAATCAACCTTCCTCATTTTATCCGACCCAGGTCAGAACCGGCGATTTAGGCTTTTTTTCTGACAACACACTTACGCTGAATGGGCGTATAAAAAACATAATGGTGAACAGCTTTGGCAGAAATGTATCGCCAGAGTGGATTGAATCTTTACTACTGGGAACAGGACTGTTTAGGCAGGCTTTGGTGTATTGCGAAGCTAAACCCTACTGTGTCGCGCTCCTCGTACCCGCTTCCAATACTATTTCTAATACACAGATTCAAAGCACCGTGGCGCTTATCAATAAGCAGTTACCTGACTATGCGCAAGTTGTTAATTTCGCCACCATCGGTCTTTGTACGCCAGAAAACCAACTGCTTACCCCAACGGGAAAACTGAAACGTGACGCAATAATTGCCCGCTACGCGACTGACTTAGACATGCTCTACCAGGGCCAAGACCAACACCAGTACAGCGTTCAGAGTACAACAGCATTTTCTTCTCAATTTGTTATCAAGGAATAATTTATGAATTTCTATCAGCAACTTCAAAGCAACACCGAACATGCCAGACAGTCATTCTTACAGGCGCCGATTATACAACGCTGCTTTAACGGTGATTTTAACCTAAACGACTATATTGCCTTTCTTCAACAGGCTTATCATCACGTTAAGTTTACTGTTCCCCTGCTTATGGCTACAGGTGCCAAACTCAACGAAGATAAGGAATGGCTAAGAGAAGCAATTGGTGAATACATTGAAGAAGAAATGGGTCACCAAGAGTGGATCCTTAACGACCTTGCAGCCTGTGGCGTTGATAAAGAACAGGCGAGGATAAGTCAGCCTGCACCCGCCACCGAATTAATGGTTGCCTATGCTTTTGATGCAATAGCACGCAAAAGCCCACTGTATTTCTTCGGCATGGTATTCGTTTTAGAGGGCACAAGTATTGCGCTTGCCGACGCGGCTGCAAAACAAATCAAAGACAAGTTATCTCTGCCTAAATCAGCGTTTAAATACCTTACCTCTCACGGTGCGCTAGACCAAGAGCACATTGTTTTCTTTGAAGGGCTTATGAACAAAATTACTGACCCCAAAGAGCAGCAAATGATCATTCACAGCGCGAACATGTTTTATCGCTTATACGGAGATATCTTTCGCGAATTAACACCTGAACACGGCCTGGAACAGGTTGCTTAATTCAAGGGTTTACCTCTGGTGCTTATCCCCCGAGGTAAATTGATAACACGTTAAGGTAAATACAATGAATATTCAGTGGCGTAATCAAGTGGTACTTCTTACAGGTGCAACTGGCGGTATTGGTCAAGCAATAGCCAAGGCGCTTGATGAAAAAGGCGCGCACATTATCCTAACTGGCAGAAGTAAGGCGAAGCTTGAACAGCTGCAACAAAATTTAACCCTTCATCATACTGCCATTGTGGCTGACATTACGTCAGATGAAGGCAGAGATAGAGTAGTAAGTGCCTGCCAACGACTTCCTTTAAGTATTCTGGTTAACAATGCTGGCATTACCTATGTGGGCGAGTTTGAGGGCACCCCTATCGAGTCAATTGTGTCGACAAATATGCTGGCTCCGATGCTACTAACTCAACGCCTACTGCCGATACTCGAACGTAGACCGTCTGCGCACGTCGTGAATGTAGGCTCAGCTTTTGGAAGCATAGGTTTTGCTGCGCACGGAACCTACTGCGCAACTAAATTCGCTTTGAAAGGCTGGACAGAAGCGATGCACAGAGAATTCAGCGATAGCAAAATTAAATTTCACTATCTAGCGCCACGCGCAACACGTACCGACATTAATGACGATCGCGCTAATGCGCTAAATGAGGCATTGGGCAACCAGACAGACGAGCCTGATGCAGTAGCGCAAGCATTCATTAAACAGTTAGAAAACAATTTGCCAAGGGTCGCGCTCGGACGTGCTGAACGCTTTTTTGCCAAGCTTAACGCGCTAGTTCCCAGTGTTGTTGACAATGCGCTGGCAAAGAAACTTTCAACAATTAAACGCTATGCCTTTCAAAAAACGCAATCACAAGACAAACAGACCAGCGCTCAAAACGATACCCGCCTGGGTAACAAGCTGGTTTAACACGAGGACATTATCATGAAGAAATTAACCACGTTTAGCACCACGGTAATTCTGGGACTCGGTCTGGCATTAAGTCACACTGCTATTACTCAAGCTAACGAAGTCACAGAAAGTACAGCGCCGACATCAGCCTTAAGCGAAACAGCAACCAGCCCTTTAAAGACACTTCAGCATCAGTGGGCACATATTAACTATGAACTTGATGATGCAGAAAAGGAAAAAGCATTCGTCGCCCTTATTAATACCGCCAAATCTTTCGTAAAGACGGAACCCAATAACCCTGAGCTATTGATTTGGCAAGGCATAATTCAATCCAGTACAGCCGGTGCCAAGGGGGGACTTGGTGCTCTGGACTACGCAAAGGATGCTCGTAAGAGTTTCGAACAGGCAATGCGATTAGATGAAAATGCACTCTCGGGCTCAGCGATGACCAGTCTAGGCGTGCTGTACCATAAGCTTCCAGGTTGGCCTATTAGCTTTGGTAACGACAAAAAAGCTGAGAAATTGCTGAAGCATGCACTTGAAATAAACCCTGACGGGATAGACCCCAACTATTTCTACGCCGAGTACTTGTTCGATAATGGAAATTACGAGCAAGCACTCAAGTTTGCCAAGAAAGCGCTCGACGCCCCAGCGCGCGCAGATCGTCCTATTGCAGATTCAGGTCGCAAAAGAGAGATCGCTTTATTGGAAGCGAAAATAGCGAGAAAAAGTTAGTCACTCTAAAGCTATACAGGGAAAGGCAATGCTCTTATTGCCTTTCCATTTTCAACAAGTATTAGATTTTCACTGCAAATACCGTTAGATTAGCCGCCGATTCAACGATAATTCATGAAATTACTAACAATTTCGTCGAGTTATCTCGTTTATTCCTAACTACCTCTATCTTATAAAGGCGACTTTTCATGCAGAAAAAGAATTTCTTCTCTCCTTTTCTATTCATCCTTATTACTACGTTGTCGATATCTACGGTTCATGCAAGCACCCCTGATTTACTACCGTTACAACACGCGTGGGCAAAAGCGAACTATAAGCTTGAAGGTGAAGCCCAATTAGAGGCATTTTCTACATTGATAGCGCAGGCGAAAGTGTTAGTCGAGCAATCAGAAAATAGCGCTGAAGCACTGACCTGGCTAGCTATCTCTCAATCAAGTACTGCAAGTGCGAAAGGCGGTTTAGGTGCCCTGGACTTTGCTGAATGTGCGAAGGAAAATTTAGAACGTGCCATTGAAAAAGAGGAAGCGGTATTAGAGGGGACGGCACTCACTGTATTAGCGGCACTTTATCATAAAGTACCAGGCTGGCCAGTTAGCTTTGGAAGCGATAAGAAGGCAAAACAATTATTTAAGCGTGCATTAGAAATTAACCCAGAAGGTATGGACCAAAACTTCTTTTATGCTGAGTTTCTTTTCGACGATGGTGAATACGAAGAAGCCCAAGGGTTCTTAATCCGTGCTCAAAACGCGCCTGAAAAAGCCAACCGCCCTCTAGCCGATAAAAAACGCAGAGAAGAGATTGCTATACTTCAGGCAAAATTGGATAAAAAAGCATAGTATCATTTGCTTTATGCGGGGCTATTGCGCGTCGCTTATGAGTTCGAAATAAGCAACCCCCCGCTTTTTGCGTGTAGAAAGGTGAATTTAACGCCTTTATACATAAAAAGCGCATACATAGGTGGCACTTATCCTCATGTATAAATTGTAAACAGTTCTCATTCGGTATCAGCACTCCTATTATGAAAGAAAAAAGGAGTGGCCCAATGCCTAAAATCCCACGTTCCTCAGACAACGACTATACCCAAGAGATGAGCCGAACACGCCGCGAGTTTATTGCGCGCGAAACCGGCACCCAGCTAAATCACTTAGGACACTATTCTATCCCGCCTGAAACCTTATCGGGAAACATAGAAAACTTCGCCGGTGTTGCACAGGTGCCTATTGGCTTCGCAGGGCCAATGCTAGTGAATGGAGAGCACGCCAAAGGTGAGTTCTACGTTCCAATGGCAACAACAGAGGGCACCTTGACCGCCAGCTACAGTAGAGGCATGCGCTTAACAAGAGAGGCTGGAGGCATAACTACCACAGTCATTGACGATGCCATGCAGCGGGCGCCTATGTTCGCGTTTTCTAACGCAAGAGAAGCCCTCGAATTTGGCAAATGGGTTGAGCAAAACTTTGAAGCCATCAAACGCGCCAGTGATAACACCACCAGCGTGGGCAAACTAAGGGATATCGAGCAGTACGCTGCGTCTAAGCTTCGCTGGCTAAGATTCAATTTCACCTGCGGCGATGCGGCTGGTCAGAACATGGTAAGCAAAGCCACTAAAGCAGGTTGTGAGTGGATACAAGCGAACTACCCACGTCCTATCGAGCACTTTGTACTTGCCGCTAATCTTGATACCGATAAAAAGCACTCTCACTTAAACTCGCTGCATACCCGCGGAAAGCGCGTTGTAGCGGAAATAACCCTGCCAAAAAAACTAATGACGGACATTATGCATTGCCCGCCAGAAGCATTATTTAAACAGCGCCAGTATTCAAATATGGGCGCACTAATGGCAGGTAGTGTTAATAACGGCGCCCACTTCGCTAACGGCATTACCGCCATGTTTATCGCTTGCGGGCAAGATGTCGCTAATGTGGCTGAGTCGTCGGCGGGGTTTACCTACGCTGAAATTACGCCAAATGGAGACTACTACTTCTCTGTGACTATTCCATCGTTAATCGTTGCTACATATGGTGGTGGAACCGGTTTAGCTACACAAAACGAATGTTTAAGCGTACTTGGCTGCACAGAAAGGGGCAGCGTAAATAAGTTTGCAGAAATTGTCGCTGCGACTGTATTGTGCGGCGATCTGTCGCTGGGTTCTGCAGTCGTCGCAGACGAATGGGTAAGCAGTCACGAGCGACTGGGTAGAAACCGTTAAAGGTTTTTAAACCTGTCACCTAACACTTAGCAATGCAGTTCGAATAAACTGTGCGCTACTGCCGAAGGTAACTAAATTCTGTATAGAGAAATTATACAGCAGGCATGCTGGGGCGTGTAACAACAAAGTACGCGCCTATTCCCATAAATAGACCTATGCCTATGTAAGCAGGAATAGGCATTGATGCGAACAGGCAAACCAGAATAAAGCTCACCAACATACTGCAGCACGCTATGCATTTCACTTTTTTCGAAATTGCTCCATGCTTGCGCCATGCAATAAGACTTGCCCCATATTTAGGGTGTTGAAGTAACCAGTTTTCAAGGCGCGGTGAAGATTGAGTAAAACAAAAAAGCGCACCTATCAAAAAAACAGTTGTTGGCATTACCGGCAAGAATGCGCCAATAATACCTAGAAGGGTAAAAAACAACCCGAGTGATAAATACAGTACTTTTTTCATGAAATACCAACGCCCAATGCTAGCCGATTCCTTGGTAGGTGCTGTGACCACACACCCGCTGAACACTTTTCCGAAGTGCTAAATTTATACAGTCATTTTAGATAGTATGGATCTATGTAGCCTTGTTATAAATCAAACCTACCTTTTAACCATACGCCAAAATAACTAGGTTTCCACCTTCATTGGTCTAAATTTGTAGTACTAACATTTGCACGGTTAAAAGTGATGAGCAAATCCGAGACCTTACTATCTGGCTGATTTTCAACCTTAACGGTGAAGTTGTAGCTGGATAAACTACTTCCTATCGGACGACTGTTTAACCTGCTGCCACAGCGCTTCCATTTCATCAAGCGTCAATGCGTCGAGCTTGTCGCCCTGTTCAGCCGCTAAGCGCTCTACGCCTTTAAAACGGTTAGCAAACTTGTTACTGGCGTTTCTAAGTGCGGTATCAGCATCTACCTTGCAATGTCTTGCCAAGTTAACCATGGCAAAAAGTGCATCACCAATTTCTTCTTCAATTGCTTGTTGGTTGTCGGGCACGCCACTTTTTAAAGGTGCAACACCAGCATTCAGTGCCCCTTGTGCTCGCTGCTTGAAATCCAGCTCTTGCTGAATCTCTTCCACTTCCTCGCGCACTTTATCTATGACTGGAGCGGCATCAGGCCAATCAAAGCCTACCTTTGCACAGGCTTTCTGCAGCTTTTGCGCATACATAAGTGCAGGCATACCTTTGGGTACACTATCAAGAATACTGGGCTCTATTGCTTCGTCGTCTTGCTTCAAACGCTGCTTTTTAAGCTGCTTTTCTTGGGCTTTGATAGCATCCCACTGCGCGTTTAAAGCACTGTCGTTCAATTGGGTGCGTTCGACCGTGAGGTTTTTATTTGTATCCCCTGCTCCCTCAGATGCGAGCGGGTTAGCAAAAACATGAGGGTGACGACGCACGAGCTTATCACTAATGCTTTGCGCCACATCGTCAAAAGTAAATGCGCTAGATTCGCTGGCTATCTGCGCGTAGAACACCACTTGAAACAGCAAATCACCCAACTCATCTTTGATGTCATGCATATCACCAGTGGCAATAGCATCAGCCACTTCGTAGGCTTCTTCTATAGTGTAGCGAGTTAGGCTTTCCATGGTTTGTTTTACATCCCACGGGCATCCAGATTGCGGGTCGCGCAGCTGCGCCATAATGTCAAGCAGCCGCTGCGTTTCACTAAGCTTAGCTTTGTTTGCGTTTTGCATCAGTCACGCCTTTAAGCTGTCGCAATCGGGTTAACACCTTTGATACGGTGTCGAGATCGTGCACCTCTATCGAAATGGTGATAAGCGCCGTCTGTCTGTTTTTATCACTTAGGCTGTTAACTCCCAAAAGCGGCACGTTTTCATTCGCCAATACCGTAGTGATATCGCGCAACAGGCCGGTTCTATCGTGACAGAATATATCTATGCCTGTCTCAAAGCCCACTTTAAGCTCTTGTGACCAATTCACTTCTATTTGACGCTCAGGGTGTTGTGACAACAAGTGTTGCAGCTGGTCGCAGCTTTCTTTATGAACGCTTACACCACGGCCTTGTGTGATATAGCCTAAAATTGCTTCGCCTGGTACCGGCTTACAGCAATTCGCCAGCTGGCTCATTAAGTGGCCCACGCCCTGCACCACCACTGCATCTTTTTTACCTGATCCGGCTGCAGTTTTGCGCGTTTTAACCTTAGGGCTAATTTCGGGTTCTGGGGTTGGCGGCTCCTGCAAATGGTGAATAAAGTTAATCACCTGCATTACGCGCACATCACCGGCACCTACCGCAGTGTACAAGTCATCGAGGGTTTGTAAGTTAAACTTCTCAAATGCCTCATTGGGTACTTTGGCAGGCAAATGAGCACGCTGAAGTTCGCGTTCTAGCAGCTCTTTACCGGCAGCCAGGTTTTTGTCTCTGTCCTGCTTTTTAAAGAAGGAATGGATAGTGGCACGCGCCCGTGATGAATGCACATAGCCAAGGCCCGGGTGCATCCAGTCGCGACTTGGGTTTGGCTCTTTTCCGGTAAGTACTTCTATTTGATCGCCACTTTGCAGTAAATAAGTGAACGGTACTATTCGCCCATTCACTTTTGCGCCAATGCAGCGGTGGCCCACGTTACTGTGGATGTAGTAAGCAAAATCAAGCGGCGTAGCGCCTTGGGGAAGGTCAATAACATCGCCTTTGGGTGTGAACACGTACACCCTATCGTCAAACACCTGACTGCGAAGTTCTTCAACCAAATCGCCAGATTCCGCCACTTCCTCTTGCCACGCTAGTATGCGACGAAGCCAGTTTATGCGCTCGTCATAGCCTGACTGCTTGCCCGTGCTACCCTCTTTATATTTCCAGTGTGCAGCAACACCCAGTTCTGCATCCTGATGCATTTTCTGCGTGCGAATTTGAATCTCAACCGACTTCCCTTCTGGCCCCACGATAACCGTGTGAATAGACTGGTAACCATTAGGTTTGGGGGTTGCGATATAGTCGTCAAACTCGTTAGGTAAGTGCTTATAGCTGGCGTGAACCGTACCAAGAGCTGCGTAACAGTCTTGAAGTCGCTCGGCAATAATACGCACCGCACGAATATCAAAAAGCTGCTCAAACGTAAGGCGCTTTTTCTGCATTTTTTTCCAAATGCTGAATATGTGCTTAGGACGGCCGTAAACCTCTGCGCGAATTTCTTCGCTATCAAGCAAGCCTTGCAAGTCGCCTACTATGGTTTCTATGTACTCGGCACGCTCTCGGCGTTTGCCGTCAAGCTGATGAGCTATTTGCTTGTAGGTGATGGGATGTAGATAGCGAAACGCAAGGTCTTCAAGCTCCCACTTTAACTGACCAATGCCCAAACGGTTTGCCAATGGCGCATAGATGCTAGCGCATTCGCGGGCCACCATAACGCGGGTTTCTTCGTCGGCTTTTTTAACCTGTTGCAATGCACAAATGCGTTCTGCCATTTTGATCACAACGGCACGCACGTCTTCTACCATCGCCAGCAGCATGCGACGAATACTGTCTATGTGCTGTTCGTCCGACTTTTCTGCAAAGCCAGAGCCTTTTACTTTACGCGCATGTAACGACTTGATGGCATCCATTCGGCGCACGCCAACGATCAGGTCGCGTATCTCCCCGCCGAATTCTTCATAAATATCGTCTTCACTTAAGGCGTGCTGTTCGCAATATGGAAAAACCAAGGCTGCCTGAAGCGTTGCATCATCCATATTGAGCTGACACAAAATCTCAACCATTTCCTGACCAACCAACAGTCGCTCTGGAATAGATGACACTGCACTTAGTTTTTCTTTTGTTTCTGCACTTAACTCAAGGCTATCTAACCACGCTTCAAAGGGTGGTCGGTCAGCTTGGTGGACCTTTCTTGTCGATACCATATCCTTTACTCGTTACTGCTGCTTTCGCGTAAACAAGGCCATCATTTCCATGTGATGGGTGAAGGGGAACATTTCTGCTACGCCCGCTTTTTCCATTTCATAACCTCCGTCTATCAACACCTTTGCGTCTCTAGAAAACGTACTTGGGTTGCAAGAAACATACACTATCGTTTTTGGTAGTGCTTTTACAAGCGCATGACAAACGGTCAACGCCCCTTCTCTTGAAGGGTCTAGCAATACCTTATCAAAGCCCTGCTGTAATGAAGCCTCGACGTTGGTCTTATCGGCCAAATCTAAATGCAGCCACTCTACATTTTCAATGCCCTGTTGCTGTGCATTGTCTTTGGCGCGGCGCACCATCTCTGCCACACCTTCTACCGCCTGAACCTTTGCACCTAACTTAGCAATAGGTAAAGTAAAATTGCCCAACCCGCTAAACCAATCAGCGATACGTTCGTTGGGCTTTGGGTTTAGCCATCCTATTGCCTGATTAACCATTTTTTCGTTAACCACTTTATTAATTTGAATAAAGTCGTTAGCACTAGGTGAAATTGAGCAGCCATTTACCGTGTTCATAACCATATCAGTACCACGACCCACACTGCGAATTTGCCCCTGCTTATTTTCAAGCTTTAATTCAATACCGTAGTCACCAACCGATGAACTCGTGTTCACCAGTTCGCTTACTGCATCAATAAGCTCAGCTTCAAGGGCTTTGGTGTGTTTAATAACAAGATGCGAGGTGTTATCGCCAGCAATAAGGCTGATATGCCCAATATGACGCGCTGACTCGAACCCTGAAAGTGCATCCCGTAAAGGGCCAATAAGTTTAGATAGCGGGTCAACCAGTATTGGGCAGGTTTCTACATTGATAACGTTACTGCTATTTGCTTCACGGAAGCCCAACTTAATTTGATTGGGGTTGCGGGCATCTATAGCCAGCCTTGCTTTTCTGCGATATTGAGGGCGCGGCCCTGCTAAAGGTGCTTGCCAAACGTTTGGCTTCATCGCAAGGTGACGTTCCATCATCACTCTAAGAGCGCGGTCACGTTGCACAAGGGCAGCATCGGGCTTTATGTGCTGTAGTTGACACCCACCACATGCATCAAACACAGGGCAAAAAGGCGCTTGTCTTTCATCACTTGGCGAATGAATATTTGTCGCCTTGGCGTTAATGACTTTCTTTTTGCTAGATAGCACCTCTATGTCGCAGGTTTCTCCTACAAGGGCACCTTCAACAAATACCATTGGATTGCCGCGCACTACACCATTACCCATCCAGTCTAAATCTTCAATGGTGACCGTGTTAGGCTTTTGACTTTCACTGGTATCCGCTGCATTTTTGCTTTTCCCAAACCGAAGTCCCGCGACCTGCGCGTTGGCTCTGGCATTCCCTTTTTTTGAAGCGCCACGTTCAGTAAGAGACGTTTTACTTTTTTGCTTACTGCGAGATTGTTTAAAAAGGTTTGCCAAGTGTGACTCCGGTTACTTGCTTAACGTGGTTTGATGTTAGTAGGGATTCTTGTACGCGCTCACCAAATAGAAGTCGCCTACGTGGGTTAGGGGCAGTTGCTCTATTCAGACTCTAGTATAACGGTGGCGACAGCATAATGTTGTTCATCTGAGATACTGACCACGCTTCGCGTGATACCTCGATTTTTGCACATTGCAGCAAACTCGCCAGTGAAGTGAAGCTCTGGCGCACCTAAATCGTTATTGCGCACTTCTATATGCTGCCAGCTTATCCCGTTTCCAATCCCTGTACCAAGGGCCTTCACCGCCGCCTCTTTGGCGGCAAAACGTTTGGCTAAGAAGCGGACTGGCGTACCGTGCTCGCTAAACTGCTGCCACTCGGCAGGCGTAAGTACTCGCTTGGCTAAGCGTTCATTAGCACCGTCGCCTTTACCAAGTCGCGCTATCTCTACAATGTCAGTACCTAGCCCTGCAATCGCCACGTTATCTACACCCTTTTGATCTAACGTTAAATGCCCGCTCGCGCTTCAAGCATAAGCTTTCGCATATCCGCCACTGCAGTGTGAAGGCCATCGAAGGCAGCACGGGCAATGATAGCGTGACCAATATTAAGTTCGATTAGCTGAGGGATAGCCGCGATAGGCTTAACATTGTGATAGTGCAAGCCGTGACCCGCATTCACTTTAAGCCCTAAACTATCGGCGTACTCGATACCTTCAACTAAACGCGCTAGCTCTTTGTGCTGCTCTTCTTCGCTAGTGGCTTCTGCGTATTGGCCTGTATGAATTTCAATGTAAGGGGCGTTGCATGCTGCGGCCGCGTCAATTTGCGCTTTGTCTGCATCAATAAATAAGGACACCAAAATGTTTGCATTAGCGAGTCGCTCACACGCCGCCTTGATGTTGTCAAAATTCCCTGCCACATCAAGACCACCTTCGGTAGTCAGCTCTTCGCGCTTTTCTGGTACTAGGCAGCAAAAAACAGGCTTTACCTCTTCTGCAATTGCCAGCATTTCTTCGGTTACCGCCATTTCCAGATTTAGGCGGGTATTTATGGTCTGCGCTAAAATGCGTACATCTCGGTCTTTAATGTGGCGGCGGTCTTCACGTAAATGAACCGTAATGCCGTCTGCGCCTGCGCGCTCGGCGATATCCGCAGCATGCACGGGATCTGGGTAATGCGTGCCGCGCGCATTGCGTAGCGTTGCGATATGGTCGATGTTAACGCCTAATAGAATCGTGCTCATTTCACCACCTAACCTGTAAGAGCGATAGAAGAGGCCTGCTCTTCGTGTTTAATACGTTACTTTAAGGGTAAAAATACCCTTCTAAGGAAAGTCGCAATTGTAGCAAATTTTTTTGTAGAGCGTGCTTATTAAGCGTTTGAGTTAAGAGAAAATAATTTAAGGTATTTAGACTAGTTTTAGGGTGGTTAATACGCTTTACCAAAAACTAAGCGCTTGTAAATGTGATTATTGAAGGACTAGGTAAAAAACCACTAACGGGGCTTTGGCATAAAGAGTTCCCGGCTTTTAAGTGGCTTGTCACCAATTAGCGGTTTAAGTAGGTCGCGACAAAGCACCTTAGCCACTTTTTTACTTAGCGGCGTAAACTCCCCCTGTGACAAACTAAGCAGCGCTTGTCCGGGAAAGCCTCGCATACCGCGTGTACCTGCCATATCGTCGGGCAGTCGCACAAAACCTGCATCTATATGAAAATGATAGCTGCCAGTTTCCTCTATGGGCATTTCGTATTCGACATCAGTGGTGAAATCAGGCAACAGCCCCATTTCATCAAGCAGTGCAAATTCGAACTGACGTAAGGTCACCTCTATGTCGCTCTCATCGCGAAGAGACAGCAGCGCATTTTCATAAGCGCTGTGAACGCCATCGCTGGCAAGCCCTGCCGGCATAACGCGATTGGTTAGTTCATTAACATACATGGCGCAAAACAACGCTGTCCCAACAAGGTTAATAGAGGGCGCGACACTTTCTACGTGACGTAAGTTTTTTAACTCTGATTTTCCGCTTAACTGTAAACGGAGATGTTGAAAAGGTTGGAGCAGACTTTTCTTGTCTGATTTACTGTTCTTCACCCCTTTCGCCACTGCACTAACACGCCCTTCTTCCAGGGTAAAAAAGTCAACAATATAGCTGGTCTCCCTGTAAGGGCGTCTATGTAATACATAGGCATTTAACCATTCATTATTCATTGTTGCTCACTGTGTTAGTTGTTGCCGAAGGAGTGCCTGTGGCAGTGTTAATATTAGCTGCGTTTAATCCGTACCACTTTCATGGTTTCAAACTCAATGCCAGCCACCTCTTCAACGTGGCGATAATAGGTTACGTTCACCCGCGCGCCTTTTAAGCTTTGGTATTGCTGTTTGCGCCGGTAGATGAAGGGAACATCAATACCTTCTAGCATAATGGTGTGGCGTACCCAGTCGCTGTCTTTCTCTTCCCGCTGAACGTGAGAAATCACTTTAGCATTGTCGGTTTGATTCAGCTGACTATGCTTTTCCACCAGCTTCTGTCTTTCGCTTTTCACCCTTGCCCCTTTTCCACTGCTTACACTTATTGCTTGCTAGGCTTATTGCCATCGCCTGCGTGTGAACTCGCTGCTGCTAACGCGCTTCTATTTGTTCGACAATAAGTTGCACGGTTTCCTGACCGCGAAACACATTGATATCAAGTCGATAGGCAATATGCACACGTTTAACAATGGCATTCGGCCATGATTTTAAATCAACGTTAAACGCAATAGCATCGACCTCGTTAGCGCCGTCACTTTTTAACACCATTTTTAAGTGCTTTTGGCCAACTAAGCGCTGGTCAAGTAATGCAAATTCACCATCGAATAGTGGTGATTCAAAGCCCTGTCCAAACGGACCTGCTTGACGTAGTAAATGAGCAAAGGGTAAACACAGCTCTTCCGACGACAAGTCACCGTCGGAAAGTAAGGCATGATTACCATCAAGCTTTTCCATATGCGCACGCGCAATATCAACAAAAGCCCGCTCGAAGTCTTGAAGCTTAGCTACAGGCAAGCTCAATCCAGCGGCCATGGCATGCCCACCAAATTTTTCGATAACGCCCGGGTAGCGTGTATTAACTTCATCAAGTACATCGCGAATGTGCACGCCAGGAATCGAGCGCGCCGACCCTTTAATGATCTCGTCGTCTTGATGGGCAAAAGCGATAACAGGCTTAAGATACTTCTCTTTCAAACGCCCTGCCACAATACCAATAACCCCTTGATGGAAGTCTTCGCGATAAACCACCAGTGCGCTTGGCATATCGCCTTCATCCAGCGCCATTTGCTCAAGAACGCTTTCCGCTTGCGCTTTCATGCCGGTCTCAATTTCACGGCGTTCTTTGTTAAGCGCATCGAGTTCGGCGGCAATCATTCGCGCTTGAATGGTTTCATCTTCTAATAAGCACGCAATACCTTGAGACATGTCGTCTAATCGACCCGCGGCATTAAGCCTTGGCCCAACCACGAAGCCTAAATCAGTTGAGGTTAAGTGAGCGCAATCTCGGTTTGCCACTTCAACCAAGGCTTTGATGCCAGGTCGACACTTACCCGCCCGAATCCGCTGAAGGCCTTGATGAACTAAAATTCGGTTGTTTTTATCCAGCACCACTACATCGGCCACGGTACCAACAGCAACAATATCAAGTAGCGACGCTAGGTTTGGTGGCGCTAACCCCGCTTTTTCAAAATGCCCTTGCTGCTGTAGCTCGGCTTTAAGTGCAAGCATGATATAAAAGGCAACGCCTACCCCAGCCAAATTCTTAGACGGGAATTCACAGCCAGGTTGGTTAGGATTTACTATCGCATCAGCGGGAGGTAGAACATCGCCTGGTAAATGATGATCGGTAACAACAACCTGCATTCCCAACGACTTTGCGTGAGTTACACCGTCAATACAGGATATGCCATTGTCCACTGTGACAATAACCTCTGCCCCCTGTTTGGCAGCTTCATCCACGATAGGCACGCTAAGCCCGTAACCGAAGTCAAAGCGGTTAGGCACAAGAAAATCAACGTTATGATAGCCCATGGCTCGAAGCGCCAATATACATACAGATGTACTGGTTGCCCCATCAGCATCAAAATCGCCGACGATAATAATACGTTTATTTTGCACTACAGTATTGGCGAGAATTTGCGCCGCCTGCGGCATCCCTTTTAATACGTTGAAGTGAGTAAGACCTTTTAGGCCATTCTCTAAGTCATCCATATTCGCAATATTACGACCGCGATAAATTCTATCAATAACAGGGTGTAAATCTGAACTTAACGAGGGGCCGGAAACTTCGCGGCGAACAATAGGCAAAATCATAGATACCACTAAACCAATACTGTAAATGCAGTTGTCGATGCCAGTTCAAACAGGCTCTAAATAAAAAACTGGAGTCGGGACACTGGATAATTAGTGTAGATTCCAAGTAAACGCCCGAGTGAACTGTAAAGCAAAACTGTACGAAAAAACGCTAGAAAATATGGGAAAGAATCATACCGCAGAAAACAAAAAAACGCACAAAGCGTGCGTTTTTATCATATTTAACGTTAAAGACTGACTGGCTACTCAACTTCCTCTAATGCTTTAGCAAGAAGCGCAGCTGGCTGATAACCAGGAATAAGTGAACCGTCTGGCAATACGATATTTGGCGTGCCGTTCACCCCTAATTTTTGACCTAACATGTACTGCTCTGCCACTTTGTTTTTACAGCTTGCGCTAGCCACGTCGTTACCTGCTTTGGCTTTAGTTAACGCTTTTTGCGGGTCCTTGGCACACCAGACAGATACCATGTCGTTGTAGTTTTCACTGTTTAGCCCAGAACGCGGAAACGCGAGGTAGTGTACGGTAATGCCTGCATCGTTAAGTTCATCAATCTCGTTGTGAAATTTACGGCAGTAACCACACGTAATATCGGTAAATACGCTTATCTCATGCTTTTCGTTTTTGGCCTTAAACGTAATAGACGATGATTCCATCTCTTTTACGCCTTCTTTGCGCAGCCCTGAAAGCGCCAGCTCTGTTTCGTTACGCATTTCTTCATCAATATTAAACACGCGGGCCTGAAGCAGATACTGCCCGTTTTCACTAACATAAAATAAGCCGCGGTTTGTAGATACTTGGACCAAGCCAGATACTGGAGAGTCGGCAATGGTTTCTACATCCAACCCTAACATTGACGATAACTTGTTGCGGATAGCGGCTTCGTCAGCTGCCTGCGCGCTAAGACCTAATAATGATCCCGCCGCAACTACACTGGCTAACAATACTTTCTTTACTGCTTTCACTAAAACTCTCCATTATGCCATTTAAGCTCATTCTCGCTTATTGGCGTAGAATGCAGTTGCTCGACTATGTGCCCCATGGCAAACGGCAACCGCTGAAAATTTTCACACTTATTATGTCAGACCACCAAACCTAACAAAAAATTGCATTTACCATGCAAATTGTCTGTCTACCACCAGATTTTTACCCTTGCTACAGCAACATGCAACTTGGTGTACTTAATAAAATGTAAGGGTAGTCATTTTATATAAATATACTCCATGTATCCTAACATAGACCGCACTATTTTATACATGCCCGCACTTAACCTCATCGTATGCAGTACACAATTTGTAGCATTATAATTTAAGGCTTTTAAGTCATTTAGCCTCGCGGGTGATGACTGTGAATTAGCGTTTGCAGACGCTCTGTCGCTACGTGAGTATAAATTTGGGTCGTCGATAAGTCGCTGTGGCCCAACAGCATTTGTACGACACGTAAATCAGCACCGTGATTCAAAAGGTGTGTCGCAAAGGCATGGCGCAATGTGTGGGGGGAAAGGTGCTGCTCAATTCCCGCTTTCACCGCATAGTATTTAATTCGATGCCAAAATGTTTGGCGCGTCATTTTCTGTCCGCGCTTGCTTAGAAAAACCACATCAGAGGCTTTACTGGCGAGTATTGGTCGTGCTGTTTTGATATAGGTCAGCAACCATTCTATTGCATCTTCACCAAGGGGCACTAAGCGCTCTTTATTCCCTTTACCCACAACCCTAACCACGCCTTGCTGAAGGCTTATTTGATCCATTGTTAACCCAATAAGCTCACTCACACGAAGGCCGGTTGCGTAAAGCACTTCAAGCATACTCTTATCCCTACACTCAATAGGGTCGTCGGTAAGGGGCGCATTCAGCAAATCTTCAACTTGTTGCTCACTGAGTGAAGAAGGCAAAGCTTTGGGCGTTTTGGGGTTTGAAAGCGCGGACACCGGGCTGTCTACACGTACTTGCTTACTGATTAGGAAGACGAAAAAGGCCCGAATTGCGCTGAGCGCCCGTTGGGTGCTGCGCGTAGAGAGCCCTTGGTCGTGGCGATAGGCTAAATAATCCTGAAGCTGCTCAGTAGTCAGCACAGCAATATCTTTTACGCCTTGATTGTTGCTGAAGATAGCAAGCTTAGTGAGGTCGGTGCGATAGCTTTGTTGAGTGTGATCTGATAACCCCTTTTCAAGCCATAACATTTCGATAAAACCATCGATATGCGCCTGACTCGCCGCAGGCACATAAGTTAACTCACGTTCAGTTTTTGCCATTTAAAAGCCACGCTTTTGCTTAATCAGTTCGTAGGCTGATTGAATATCTTGCGCTTTCTTTTTTGCAATTTCCATCGCCTGCTCAGGCAGCCCCTTAGACACCAGTTTATCTGGGTGATGCTCAGACATGCGCTTTCTGTAGGCGCGCTTTATTGTCTTTTCATCGTCGGATGCCGCCACACCTAATATGCGGTAGGCATCATCTAAACTTTGCTGCTCTGAATAAGCTGATTGGCTGTGCTGACGTTGACCTGAATGAGTTCGTTGCCCTGAGCCGGATGTAGAACGCTGCCTGAAGCGAATCTCAGCTTCGTACATTGAAATAAGATAGTCCAAATCACGGCGCCTGAAGCCCAGTGGTTTCGCTACTTTTTCAAGTACATTGTACTCTTCTTGTGAAAGCTGACCGTCGGCGAACGCGGCTTGTATAAGGATCTCTAAGAATACTTGAAGTATATCCCGTCTACCGTGGCTGGCGTCGTAGAAACCTTTTAAGGTATCAACTAATGGAAAGTCCCGCGCTTTGCCTTCTCTAAATGCATCTTGCGCTTCACGACGGGCATCGCCTGTCAGACGCATTTCATCCATCAACGCTGTGGCTATTTGAATTTCTCGATCTGTTACTTTGCCATCTGACTTGGCAAGGTGACCTAGCGCACTAAATAGGCTGTGAAAGAAAATTGCCTGTTGCTTTACGTTATCCTGATCAGTAAAAAAGCGGCCAAAACCACCTAGTTGATTGAAATCCTGTCGGTAGGCTTTATCAAAAAAATGCCCGACCAATAGCCCAAGGATCGCTCCAGGAATTTTAAGAAACATAAAGCCGAACAAGGCGCCGAGGATTTTTCCCCAAATTGACATCGCGTCATACTCCATTAGTGCACTGCAAAAAAGTCGATGGTGCAGTTATTAGTACACGCCGTGCTCAGCGCGATAAGTACATCATCATATCAAATGCTTACATTAATTAACTAGGGCTACAGAACCGTTTGACGATTAAAAGACTTATGAATAACCAACAAATTGCACGTAAACATTCACGCTGCCCCAGACGTTAAACTTTTGGTCAGAGTGACCTAAAATCAAGTTTCACTCCTTTATTTGTTCGCTGTTTGATAAGTAATGTATTTAAAAGTGCATTTTTTTGTCTGAATGGTTGGTAATTGTGCCAGAAGTGCTTAGAATTGAGCGCTTATATAAATTGTAATAGCGAGTGAACGCCACATTAGCTCTTTGCCAAGGAATAATGTGCATAATCACTGTTTTTTTAAACGTTATGTCGAACTAACCGGGACGGTTGCCGTCTTACTTGGGTTTAAAAGCAACATACAACAAAACAGGCCGCCCATTAACGCATGAAAAACACCTGCGCCATGCTTGTTTCCGCGACTCTTTTGCCTACGGTCGCGTTTGCACAGGAAACGACAGTTTCAAATTCTAAATCAGTGTCAGATGCAGCGCCTCTTGCATTCTGCTCAGTCGAACCTGTTACTTTCAGTAGCCAGGCATTAATGCCTAAAGGCCATGTAAAAGTTGAAGCCAACCGAACAGAAATAATTCAAAATACCGTCGCCTTATTCTCGGGAAACGTTGATATCACTTCAGACACCGCGGTGATTAGTGCATCACAAGCACAAGTTAACGGTAATGGCAGAGACCTTATTGCAAAAGGTGACGTAACTTATCAAGACGCGCAGTTAAAAGTAGAAAGCGACGCAGTAACGCTTCGTTCAGAAGAAGAGCGTTTAGAGATGCAAAATACCCGCTATCAACTGACGGGTTTTGTAGGCCAAGGGGCGGCAAAAGATATCGTCTTAGACACTGACACAGGTATAGTGCTTAAAGAGGTAAGCTTCACCACGTGTCCTGAAGGTGACGAAGATTGGCTGATACGTGCCAGTGAAATAAGTCTGGAAAAAGGGACCGTTTGGGGCCAAGCCAAACACACCCGCTTCTATATTGCCGACGTTCCGGTGTTTTATCTTCCGTATTTTGCATTCCCTGTAAGCAACGAACGTCAGACTGGCTTATTGTTTCCAGAGCTAACCAGTTCAAGCAGAACTGGTGTTGACTACACGCAGCCTTTTTACTGGAACATTGCCCCTAATTACGACATGACGATATCGCCGCGATTGATGACCCTTCGCGGTGTGCAGCTCAACACTGAGTTCCGTTATCTGACAGAGCGCAGTCAGGGTAAGGCTTATGTTGAGTACTTGCCGAGCGACTCAGATATCACTGATAACCCTGATCGTTACTTTTACCGCTTAGAACATCAAGGGCTGATTGCTGACGATTGGCTGCTTAACGTCGATTTCAACGGGTTAAGTGATGACAACTATTTAGTTGATTTGGGTTCTGACTATTACAGTCGGGCTGACACCCATCTTTATCGTAGCGTAGGCTTGAGTTACTACTCTCAAAATTTATCCGTCAGCATGCAGATAAAAGACTTTGAGGTACTAGGCAATACAGCAGATAGCTATCGCGCCGTTCCTGAAATCAAAATTAACTACAACAAAGCCTTAGGTGAATATTTAGAGTTTAACCTCGACTCGGAGGTTGCGCATTTTGACAATACTCTGGATACCGCACCTACGGCTACCCGTTTCCACGTTGCACCTACTCTAGCGGTGCCGCTTCGCGCTGCATGGGGTGAACTGGTGGCTGAAACCACATTGTTTCAGACGGTTTATCAACAAGACAATGTTGAAGGTACTAATTTAAAAGAAGATGTAGAGCGTACGCTGGGTCAAGCCCGTTTATACGGGGCACTTTATTTCGAACGAGATACGTCGTGGTTCAGCGATGATATGTCGATGACCTTAGAGCCCAAAGTGCAATATCTTTATACATCTTATGAAGACCAAACTGCTATTGGATTCTATGACTCCACCCCACTATTAACTGACGTTGAGGGGTTGTTTAGAGGTCAGGAATTCACTGGCTTAGATAGAATAAGTGACAATAACCAAATCACCCTTGGCGCGACCACACGCATGTTGGATAAAAACAATCGGGAACAATTTGTTCTTAGCGTGGGTCAGATATTCTATCTTGAAGATAACAAGGTCATAGCGGCAACCAAGAATCAAGATCGTTCAGCGCTCGCCGCTGAAGTTGATTGGCGCTTTAATAAAAACTGGTTCTTCCATTCTGATGTGCAAGTGACCACTGACACGGACAAAGTTGATTTAAGTAGTGTAGGTATTGAATACCGCCAAGATGATGCGCGCTTTATTCAATTAAGTCATCGCTATGTTCGCGATCTCAGTGGTGAAACCATAGATCAAATTGGTATTTCGGCAAGCTGGCCTATTTCTGAAAATTGGCAATGGGTTGGTCGTACCTACCGTGATCTTGAACGCAATAGAAGTGTGGAAACCTACGCAGGTATTCAGTACGAATCATGCTGTTGGGCAGTGCGACTAGTCGCACAGCGTAGTCTAAATAACCGTTATAACGCTAGCGGCGAACAGACCACAGACGATTTCGACTCTGGTATATCGCTACAATTTATTTTCAAAGGCATTGGGTCATCTGGTACTCAAAGAAGCATGCTTCAAGACGGTATGTTTGGCTATCGTCAGCCTTATAGTTTAAATTAACCCGCAGTTGAGCGCTCAAACGCGCTTAAATGCAATCAACCAATAATAAAAGAGTGTGTATGAAGTTCATTATCCGTGCATTGATGTTAGGTGCCCTACTCTCGTTTAACAGTATGGCGCAAGAGGTCATGCTAGACCGCGTTGCTGTAATTGTTGACCAAGGCGTAATACTTGAAAGCGAAATCGATGCGCTAATACAAGACGTTAAACGCAACGCAGAAGCGAATAATCAACAGTTACCGTCAGACCGTGCGCTTCGTACACAGGCTATTGAGCGCTTAATCTCAAAAAGCCTTCAACTACAAATGGCAGAGCGTATGGGTATTCGTATCAGCGACCCACAGCTAGAGCAAACCATTAGTAACATTGCCGCTAACCAAAATGCGACCATAGAAGAGCTTCGTACTCAGTTAGCAGCAGAAGGTATAGCCTATGATGATTATCGCGAAGACATTCGCGAAGAAGTTATCATGGGTGAAGTTCGCCGTGCAAACGTACGTCGCCGCGTCTATATTACGCCACAAGAAATCGATACTTTAGTTGACCTTATGGAGCAACAAGGTGCTGAGCAAGCAGAGTACCGCTTAGGCCACATTCTAATTGGTTTCCCACCAGAACCAACAGATGAAGATATTCAAGCTGCACGCGATCGCGCTGACAAAGTAATTTCGCTTTTAGAGTCTGGCTCTGACTTTGCTAAAATTGCTATTGCATCTTCGTCGGGTAATGAAGCACTAGAAGGTGGTGACATGGGCTGGTTAAATATTAACGCCATGCCTACTCTTTTTGCTGAAGCTATTCAAAACAAAGAAAAAGATACACTTGTTGGTCCAATTCGAAGCGGTGCGGGTTTTCACATACTAAAAGTGCTAGATACTCGCGGTATAGAGAAAGTCACCGTGGAAGAGGTTAAGTCTCGTCACATTCTTGTTAAGCCGTCGATCATTCTCAGTGAAGACAAAGCAAAAGCCATGCTTAACCGCTTCAAAGAGGAAGTGAAAAATGGCGACGCTGACTTCGCAGAGTTAGCCAAAGAGCATTCGGAAGATCCTGGCTCAGCCCTTCGCGGTGGTGAATTAGGATGGTCAGATCCGAGTGTTTACGTGCCTGAATTTAAAGATGCACTTGCACAGCTTGAGCCGGGCGAGTTCAGCGAGCCCGTACGCACCGTGCACGGCTGGCACTTAATCCAGCTTATCGACCGTCGCATTGACGATGCCACTGACAAGCGTAAAGAAGACAAAGCTTATCAGCTAATCTTCAACCGTAAATTTGCAGAAGAGACAGAAAACTGGTTACGTGAGATGCGCGATGCCGCTTACGTAGAAGTTGTCGAATCGTAATTATAAGTTATTCATGAGTACACCAATTAAAATAGCAATAACGCCGGGAGAACCGGCAGGTATCGGGCCAGATTTGATAATCAAACTGGCCCAGGAAACATGGCAAGCACAGCTTGTCGTGTTTGCCGATGGCGACATGCTCAGGGCGCGAGCAACCACCTTGGGGTTGCCTTTAACGCTAATCGATTACGATGCCACTAACCCGCAAATTCAAGATGCGGGTTCGTTGTTTATAAAGCAGATAGATAAATCCGTTGATGTTACGCCGGGCGAGCTCGATAGCGAAAACGGGTTATATGTGGTCGAAACCCTGCGCCAAGCGTGTCAGGCTAATATGGATGGCGACTTCGACGCTGTCGTCACCGGCCCCGTGCACAAAGGCATTATTAACAAAGCGGGCGTGTCATTTAGCGGCCACACTGAATTTTTTGCCTATCAGTCCAACACCATTGATGTGGTTATGTTATTGGCAACTGAAGGCCTTAATGTGGCACTTGCCACCACACATATTCCCCTTGAATATGTAGCGAAGGCTATCACTCGAGAACGTCTTCATAAGGTCATTCATATCATCAACACCGACCTTAAATTGAAGTTTGGCGTTAAAGAACCTCATATCTACGTATGTGGTCTGAACCCTCACGCGGGTGAGGACGGTCATATTGGTACTGAAGAAATCCACACTATCATTCCCGCGCTTGACGAGCTTAGAGAAGAAGGCTTAAAGATCACAGGTCCTCTGCCTGCTGACACAATATTTCAGCCCAAATACTTAGAAAACGCTGATGTGGTACTCGCTATGTATCACGACCAAGGCTTACCCGTGCTAAAATATAAGGGTTTTGGGGCGTCAGTAAATATCACGCTAGGGTTACCCTTCGTTCGTACCTCGGTAGATCACGGTACTGCGTTAGATTTAGCAGGAACTGGTGAAGCCGACGCCGGTAGTTTCAGAAAAGCATTGGAAAAAGCCATCGAGCTTGCACATCATCAACAATGAGTAAAACACATTTAGGCCATACGGCCAGAAAGCGATTCGGTCAAAACTTCCTTCACGACGACTATGTGATAGGCAAGATTGTTGCAGCCATCGCGCCGAAAAATGAACAAAACCTGGTAGAAATTGGGCCAGGTTTAGGTGCGCTAACAGACCCTGTTTGTGAAGAAGTCGACGCACTGACAGTCATTGAGCTAGATAGAGATCTAGCTAAGCGATTACGACATCATCCGTTTAATGGCGATAAGCTAACGGTTATTGAACAAGATGCAATGACCATGGACTTTGGCGCCCTTTCTAAAGAGATGCCGATAAAAGACAAGAAGCTGCGCGTGTTTGGTAATTTGCCCTACAACATTTCAACGCCGCTGATGTTCCACCTTTTTGACCACGCTCACTGCATTGAAGACATGCATTTCATGCTTCAAAAAGAGGTGGTAAATCGTTTGGCCGCGGGGCCGGGTTCGAAAAACTACGGCAGGCTTTCGGTTATGGCGCAGTATTACTGCCACGTCATTCCAGTGTTGAATGTTCCGCCAGGCGCGTTTAAGCCACCACCGAAGGTAGATTCTGCGGTAGTGAAGCTTGTGCCTCATCAGACTCCTCCTGTAGACGTTGAGTCTGTAAATACCCTTGAGCGCGTTTGCGCACAAGCATTCAACCAGCGCAGAAAAACCATTCGCAACTCGCTAAAAGACAGTTTGAGTGAGGAAGAGATCCGAGAGTTAGGTATTGACCCAACCTCTCGTGCAGAAGTGCTATCACTTAATGATTTTGCCACGATCGCTAATGCCGTATCGGCAAAAGAGCACCAACAAGAGCAGTAAGTTCTCTATGGATGTACTTGATATTAAGGTGCGGGTGAAAACCCGCCACCTTCCTGACCACCTCCCTTCAGATTCAAAGCAGTTTGCCTTCGCGTACCACATCACGATTGAGAACAATAGCGACCATACGGTACAGCTACTCAGCCGCTATTGGAAAATCACTGATGCAAACGGCAAGACGTCAGAAGTAGAAGGTGATGGTGTTGTAGGTAAGCAGCCTATCATGAAAGCAGGCGAGCACTTTGACTATACCAGTGGTGCTGTCATTGACACACCCGTTGGGAATATGGAAGGCTACTACGTGATGGAAATGGAAGGCGGTGAGCGCTTTCGCGTTCCTATTAACGTTTTTCGTTTAGCCATTCCAAGTATTCTTCATTAAGGTGTCTATGTCGCAAGGTAATACGTACGTCATCGGCGATATACAAGGCTGCTACGATGGCCTTCGTCGAGCGCTAGATAAAGTGAAATTCGACGAATCAAAAGATAAGCTACTCGCGGTGGGTGACTTGGTCGCGCGAGGAGAAGACTCGTTAAGTACTCTGCGTTTTTTAAAGTCTCTTGGTAACAACTTCAGCAGTGTTCTAGGTAATCACGACCTTCACCTGCTTGCTGTTGTTAACGGTATCCGTAAAGCCAAAAAATCAGACAAATTAGAGCCTCTACTCAATGCCGCAGAACTGACTGAACTCATTGACTGGCTTCGCCAGTTTCCGCTGGCAATGAAGTTAGACGAGCAGTCAGTAATGGTGCACGCGGGGCTTTACCCTAAATGGTCTATCGATGAGTGTGTTTCACTCAGTGACGAAGTTAGCAACATCCTAAAATCCGACAATTACGCTGCTTTTCTTTCAGAAATGTACGGGAATAAGCCAAGTAACTGGTCGAGTGAACTTAAAGGCAAAGAGCGACTGCGTTTTATCGTAAATGCCTGTACACGCATGCGCTTTGTTCATACCGATGGCACACTCGATTTCGACAACAAGTCACACCCCAGCGCAGTTTCACACAGTACTAGTAGTACTTTAAAGCCGTGGTTCGAGGTAGAAAATACACAGCTAAACCAAAACCAACGCGTGGTGTTTGGACACTGGGCTGCTCTTTCCGGTCAAACTAATAACCCCCAGTTTATAGGATTGGATACGGGGTATGTGTGGGGTCAAAGTATGACGCTGCTAAACCTCAATGCTTCTTCGCTTGTAAGCGTTAGTGCGTAAAATAACGCTCAACGAGCGCATGAGCTATCCTAATAAAGCGGTTACAGACCTTAGAATTCCACTCCAACTGGTACTACCAGTTGAAGTTTATACACTTAGGTGCGAAATAAAATAAACATTAAGTCACTGTAGCCGATACAATTACTTACGATAATAACGATGAAGTTTTAATTATCTGTTCAGTAATAGAGCAAAGTAGCTTGTTTAATGGCTATATTTTGTTTGCTGAGACGGGTAATATCGTTAGGGATAAAAATAAAAAACACTCATCCAGGAGTTCCGATGAAAATAACGGTAGCCACACGCGTAATCGGGGGATTTGTAGCGATTAGCGCACTTCTGATCGTCATTAGTGTTGTTTCACTTTATAACCTCAACTCAATTGGCTCAGCAACGGAAGAAGTTAATGACGTTGCTCTACCCACGGTAGCAGGCAGCAATGCACTCAAAGCAAGCTTCCTTAATATGGGCCGTCTTACCTTTGAAAGTTACATCGAAGAAGATCTAAATGGATTAAAAGACAAACGAGCGTCTTTTAACTCAGCCAAAGATACCTTTGAGAGCGAATATAAAAAGCTCGCCCAAGCAGTCAACAACGAGCCAGAACTCAAAAATACGCTTAACACTGTACGAGAGTCTTACGAAGCGTATATCACCAACGTTGAGGCGATGTACAAAAATCACCAAATGTATCTTGATATCCGCAACACGATTCAAGACAGACTGGGTGACGCTGAAGACAACGCAGACGATGCATCAACGTACCTTCTGGACTTCTCAGACTTAGACGCCGTTCAGCGCGACCCTAACTTACGACGTGCCGCTGAGATTGGTGGCCAACTAGAGACGTCATTGCTTTCATTGTTAACTGTTTCTAACGAATATATTAAGACCGAAACACTGCTTCGCTCGCAGACACTAGGTAACGAAGTTGATCTGGTTGTTGAAAAAGTGGTGACACAGTTAAGCGATATGATGCAAACCGCAGGTGGTCGCGATGACTCTGGCACGCTTGATGACATTAACGACTTGGTTAACAACGCAATCAATGCGATTAAAGCTAACGATGGTGTAGTTCAGCTTCATGTTGATCGTCTAGAGCGCAGAAACGATGCAGAGAAAGCGCTGAATGCATCAGATTCAAATATTGCACAAGCAGTTGTGGCTTTGGAAAACCTGCTTAACCTTGCAGATAAGAAAGCGTCACACGTAGAAAGCCAGGTTAATAGTGCCATAGCGACAGGAAACACCTTCGTTATTGTTGTGGTTATTATCTCTATTGCGGTAGCGGCCTTCATTGGTTATGTAACCGTTCGCGCTATTACACGTCCGCTATACCGTGTAAATGAACTTCTTACAGTGGCTTCATCAGGCGACCTTACTCACCGTCTAGACGATTCGGCACAAGACGAGTTTGGTCTTTTAGCCCGTAACTGTAATACACTTATTGGTAATCTGAAGGAGCTTATCACCGCCATTAACGTTCGTGCAGAACAGTTGGCAGCGGCTTCAGAGCAAACGTCTGCGGTAACAGCGCAAACCACCCACTCTATTCAGGATCAGAAATCACAAATTGGCCAAGTGGCAACAGCAACAACAGAAATGCACTCTACATCGCAGCTGGTTGTTCAGAATGCTGAAGATACGTTAAGTCAAATTCGTCATGCGGATGCAGAGGCTGAGAACGTACGCCAAATCTCGCTTGAGAACAAAAACACGATTGAAATCTTATCTCGTGATGTTCAAGAAGCGGCTGATGTTATTAATAAGCTTCACCAAGACAGCGCAAGTATTGGTGGCATCTTGGATGTTATTCGCGGTGTTGCAGATCAGACCAACCTGTTAGCATTGAATGCTGCCATTGAGGCTGCCCGTGCTGGGGAACAAGGTCGAGGCTTTGCGGTAGTTGCCGACGAAGTGAGAACGCTTGCAAGCCGTACTCAAGAGTCGACACAAGAAATCAATGCCATGATTGAAGTACTTCAGGCTGGTGCTGAAAAGGCAGTAGCAGTGATGAATCAGGGTAAAGAGCAAACGGCAGCGTGTGTGGCACAAACTGAGAAGGCTACTCAGGCACTGGATATCATTTCAGACGCAGTTCACAAAGCGCATGACGTGAGCTCTCAAATTGAGCAGTCTGCACGTGAACAGAATACGGTATCACAAGAAATCAGTGAAAAGCTTGAAACTATTGTAGGTATTGCCGAAGAGACGACAGCTGGTGCACAGCAAACGTCGGAGTCTAGTCATGAAGTGGCTCGACTTGCTGAAGAGTTACAGCAGTCTATTAGACAGTTTAAAGTGTGATCCTCACACGTTAAAGCAAACAAAAACGGCCGATTCAATATCGGCCGTTTTTTTTAGTCTGGTATTTGATTACTCAAATAATGCGGTGTGTAGTTTGCGTACCACATCATCGCTATCAGTCTCGTTAACTAAGAACGACAAGTTGTGCGGGTTGGCACCAAAACAAATCATGCGCAGGTTGAAGTCTGAAACCGCAGCAAAAATCTTACTTGAAACACCCACAGCGGTTTGCATGTTGTTACCTACAACGGTGACAAGGTCATAGCCTTTTTCCACTTTCACATCACAGATAGTCTCAAGTTCAGCAATGGTCTCTTTATTCAAACGCTGGGCCACCGAGTTGGCTGGGTTATCAAGAGTAAAAGATACCGAGATTTCTGACGTGGTGACCAAGTCAACACTTAGCTTGTGCTTAGCGATGATAGCAAATACCTGTTGTAGGAAGCCCTGAGCATACATCATCTTAGGTGTCTTCACTGTCACCATTACCTGCTCTTTACGGCGAGTAATAGCGCGATACGGTGGCTCGTGCTCACAATCACGTACAATCCATGTGCCGCCCTTTTCAGGCTCTTTGCTAGAGCCTACAAAGACTTTGATATCTTTGCGAAGCGCAGGCTCCATAGTTGCAGGGTGAAGTACCTTTGCACCAAACGTCGCCATCTCTGCGGCTTCTTCAAAGCTAAGCTCAGGTAACGGATGAGCAGCTGGCGTAATGCGCGGATCAGTTGTGTACACCCCTGTTACATCAGTCCAAATCTCACACGATTCGGCATCAAGCGCTTCAGCAAGTAGCGCCGCCGTAAAATCAGAACCACCACGACCCAGCGTTGTAGTACGGCCTTCCTCGTCAGCACCAACAAAGCCTTGAGTAACCACTATCGCGTCTTTAATTTCAGGTGCCAGCAATTGTTTAGACAGCTTTTCGATTTCTTCGATTTGCGGCGCACCTTCTCCAAACTCACTGTCCGTACGTAACACCTTACGTACGTCAAAGTTCATGGTTTTTACGCCCTGCTCTGCAAGCACTGAAGAGAACATCAGCGATGACATCCGCTCACCCATTGAAAGCAGCTGATCTTTTAAATCATCACGGTGAAGGATCTCTTCGTGAAACGCTAAGCTTCGCATTTCATCTAACAAGTCGTTGAGTTTTGGCTCAACCGCGTCTTTATCTTTCAACTTGTTAAGAATGGCAAGCTCAATATTGATAATGGCCTGACAGGTCTCTTCAATTTGCTGTTGCGTCATAGGTGTGTGCGCTAAGCTTACCAGGTGATTGGTTACACCTGCCGCAGCGCTCACTACCACAATGCGCGTTTTGTCATTACCGGCAACAATTCGGGCGCAGTTTTGCATTACTTCGTAATTCGCAACGCTAGTTCCACCGAACTTAGCTATCGATAAGGCATTTGTCACTATATTTAACTCCAGAATAAAACTAGCATTTCGCTAGCAGCAACCGCGCCTTTTGCGCGGTTAATCAATCGTTATTTGGTCGCCTACTTTTATATTATTCTCGGCAAACCACCCTTGGTTCATTTCCAACGCGTAAAGTACCTCTTTCGATGATCCGACCGACTCCAAGCTATGCGGAGTGAGAGGTTTTATATCCGTTATTACGCCTTTTCTGTCGATAAATGCTACGTCTAGAGGAACAAAGGTATTTTTCATCCACATGCCCGCAAATTTTGGGCTAGAAAACTTAAAAAACATACCGCAGTCTTCGCACAAGGCTTTGCGAAACATAAGGCCCTGCGCGCGTTGTTCAAAGGTTTTGGCATACTCAACTTCATAGTGCTTGCCGCCAATCTCCAGCGTAATGGATTCAAAGTCCACTGAATTCAGCGACGATACAGGGTCAATCTGCGCTTTTGCACACCCTAAGGTTAATACAAGTGCAGCAACAATAAAGAAAGATTTTCCCATTAGACATTCCTTTTCGCCATAAAAAAAGCCGGTCACCTTAACGGTCACCGGCTTTGTAGTTTATACACTATTTTAAGCAACATTCAATGTTGGAATAATGCGCGCTTTTGCTTCTTCCTCAGCCTTTTTAAAGCTAGGCATTTTGTCGAAGTTTAAGTAGCGGAATACTTCACCCGACATTGCGTTAATTTTGCTAGCGTATTCCATGTACTCTTCAGCAGTTGGAATGCGCCCAACAATGGCACCCACCGCGGCAAGCTCTGCTGAGGTCAAATATACATTCGCCCCATCGCCCAAGCGGTTAGGGAAGTTACGAGTAGACGTTGAAAGTACGGTTGTTCCCGCATCCACCCTTGCTTGGTTACCCATACATAGTGAACAGCCGGGCATTTCTGTACGTACGCCTACGCGACCATAAATGTTGTAATAGCCCTCTTCCATTAACTGGGCTTTGTCCATCTTAGTCGGTGGCGACATCCATAAACGGGTTGGCAGTGTTTTGTTGTACTGCTCAAGTAGCTTACCCGCTGCACGGAAGTGACCAATGTTTGTCATACATGAACCAATGAAGACCTCGTCTACCTTATCACCTGCAACGTCAGATAAGGTTTTCGCATCGTCAGGATCGTTAGGGCAGCACACAATTGGCTCTTTAATTTCGTTAAGATCGATTTCGATTACCTCAGCGTACTCAGCATCTGCATCGGCGCGCATCAACTCTGGGTTAGCTAACCATTCTTCCATTTTCTGCGCGCGACGCTCTAAGGTACGTGGGTCGCCATAACCTTCGTTAATCATCCAGCGTAGCATGGTAATGTTTGAACGCAGGTATTCAGCAATCGACGCTTCAGATAAGTTGATAGTACAACCGGCTGCTGAACGCTCCGCCGATGCGTCAGAAAGCTCGAACGCCTGCTCTACGGTTAAGTTCTCTAGTCCTTCGATTTCTAAAATACGGCCAGAGAAGGCGTTGATCTTGCCTTTTTTCTCGACCGTTAATAGGCCTTGTTTGATGGCGTATAGCGGAATGGCGTGTACTAGGTCGCGTAGCGTAATACCCGGCTGCATTTCACCCTTGAATCGCACTAGTACCGACTCGGGCATATCTAGTGGCATAACGCCAGTGGCCGCAGCGAACGCGACCAGACCTGAACCCGCAGGGAATGAAATACCTAATGGGAAACGGGTATGGGAGTCACCACCTGTGCCTACTGTGTCAGGCAGCAGCATGCGGTTTAACCAGCTGTGAATAATGCCATCGCCAGGACGCAGCGATACACCACCGCGGTTCATTATAAAATCAGGTAGCGTGTGCTGCGTTTCTATATCCACAGGCTTTGGATAAGCGGCAGTGTGACAGAATGATTGCATGGTTAAATCGGCAGTAAAGCCAAGACAAGCTAGATCTTTGAGTTCATCGCGAGTCATAGGGCCTGTAGTATCTTGTGAACCCACGGTAGTCATTTTAGGTTCGCAGTAGGTGCCCGGGCGAATACCTTCAACACCACACGCCTTACCCACCATTTTTTGGGCAAGCGAGAAACCCGCGCCGCTGTCTTTTGGTTGTTCAGGTTTTCTGAATAAGTCCGTCGGGCCTAAGCCTAATGTCTCACGCGCTTTCTCGGTAAGACCACGACCAATAATCAGGTTGATACGTCCACCTGCGCGCACTTCATCTAGAATCACTTTCGACTTATAGCTGTATTCAGCGAGAAGTTCACCGGTTTCGTGGTTGGTGATTTTTCCTTCAAACGGGTAGATGTCTATCACATCACCCATGTTCATTTTGTCTACATCCGCTTCAAACACCAATGCACCGGCGTCTTCCATTGTGTTGAAGAAGATAGGCGCGACTTTTGAACCAATGCACACACCACCGCCTCGTTTATTAGGCACACCCGGTAAGTCTTCACCAAAGAACCACAATACAGAGTTTGTTGCCGACTTGCGTGACGAGCCTGTACCGACTACATCACCGACAAACGCTACGGGATACCCCTTACTTTTGACTTCTTCTATCTGCGCCATTGGGCCTTTAACACCTGGCTCTTCTGGCTCTAAACCTTCGCGGGGCATCTTGTAAGCTGCCAAGGCGTGCAGAGGAATATCTGGGCGAGACCATGCGTCCGGGGCTGGCGACAAATCATCAGTATTGGTTTCACCAGTCACCTTAAATACGGTATAAGTGATTTTGTCGTCCATTAACTTGCGCGATGTAAACCATTCACCTTCCGCCCAAGATTTAATGATGTCAGTGGCATACTCATTACCCGCTTTGTGCTTTTCTTCCACATCGTGATAAGCATCAAACATTAAAAGGGTGTGTTTCAGCTCTTTGGCCGCCAACGGCGCAAGCGCCTCGTTATCAAGTAGCTCAACCAAGGTGGCAATGTTATAGCCACCATGCATATTACCTAATAACTCAACGGCTTTTTCTTTAGAGATAAGCTCACAACTGTCTTCGCCTTTAGCGATTGCACTTAAAAAACCCGCTTTAACGTAGGCCGCTTCATCAACCCCAGGCGGTACGCGTTCTGAAATCAGTTCTAAAAGGAATTCACCTTCACCCTCTGGCGGATTCTTTAATAAATCTACAAGGGCTGCTACCTGTTCAGCATTAAGTGGTTTTGGTGGAATATTTTGAGCGGCACGTTCTTCAACGTGATTGCGGTAGTCTTGTAACACAGTCTCTTCCTCTAAGTTAGCTTGCGCAATGGGAGTAAACGGTCTTGTACGCACTTGACGCAAGGTGTGTTTAATAAATCATCAACAGTATAACTCCACGGACTCATTTTTTAAATTTTAAGCCCTTTTAATTCACTTATAATCGCTATTCATCGCATTACTTTTAAACGCAAAAAGCGATTAATTGAAATGTAATAAAGCGACTTTAGTAATTAACCTATAAGTAAGTTATAAGGCTTTTAGAGATAAAGACAAGGGTTAGCGCTAGACAGGGAAATCGCAATAAGAGAAAAACGTAAACGATAGACAACAGTCGTTTTAAGTCAGTAGTTCAAAAGGTCAGGCATACTACTAAGGCATGTCGGTCAAAGACAAATCAGACAATGGCCTAGTCCTAAGGTAGCTCGCAAACCGCGGCTTACCGTTTTTCGTCACACCATAAAACTTAAAGGTTACCCAACTGCCAACGGCCGGGGGCGCTTGGCGCTCTTTCTCTGAAAAGCCCGTTCCCTGTTTGAATTGAATGCCACCTCTCGTTTCGACTAGAAGCGAGCCCATCATGTCTTTAAACCGTCCTTTCCCCGGAAGTATTGCAAGCACCCTTGCTTCTGCATCTTCAAATTTTCTTACTTTAAGTAAATCATCACTTCTACCGGCTGCGTATAGCGCTTCTCCATGATGAAGCATTAACCCTTCTCCACCGCCTTGCGTTACTTCATCTAGTTTTCTTTCAAGCGCATCGAGGGTTGCCAGTTTAAACTGAGAAACTACAGCAAATGTTGGATTAGCGGTGCCTTTGCCCATACGATTGAGCGCGCTAAGTCGCTTATCAAAGGAAATGCCCACCACAGGCATGTCGAAAGCCATGAACCTAACCTTTGACCAGCGGCTACTTGATTCGTGGTTCGCTACAGATTTAGCGCCTTTTGCAGATTCAGAGTCAGATAAATGGCTGCCTAAAGAGTGAGGTTCAACGTTCGCCAACTTAGAAAGAACTATGGAAGCCGTAAGCTCAAACTTCCCTCTCGCTATCCAGAGTTCACCATCGATAGTTGCTTCTGGCCAGTTAGTCGTGAACCACGCAGGCGCGTAAATTTTGTTTCCGTTGCGAGTACGTAGCTCGGTGCCGTCCCACCTTGCGCGAATACCGTCTAGCTTCTCACTAACCCAATAGTCAGCCACGTTAATAACTGTGCGGTTTTGATTGTATTGCTTAGCAAGCTGCAGCCCTTCGACAACATCTAACTTGGGCTTAGCACTAACGTTAGCAATAGCAGTGATTAAAAATACACTTACAGCAGTCAGAAAATATCGCATTGAAGCTTCCTCAAAATCGTTAAACCTTGCTTTAACGCTTTTAGAAAAGAAGCGAAAACAAAGAAGGCAGAGTAAATTACTCTGCCTTCAACGCTTTTTTAACTGAACAAAAGAACGTATTTGGTTAGGGGGAAACGGTATTAGTCAGTAACAATATCGAGAATGGCAAAAATTACATCTTCAACAATGGCTTCACCTGTCGTCCTTTCATTGTCACGTTGTAATTGGTAATCTTCCAGGCAAGCATTTAGCTCCTCATCGGGAGTATTAACTCTATGTACATCTGTGCTGTTGGCTTGCTCAATACAGTGTTCAGTTTGCTTGTCAGTAAACGTACTGCAGCCGCTTATACTTGCTGTAATTACAATAATTACAGCCGCATTTACGTACCAGATTAGCTGTTCAAATACGCGCTTTTGCTTCACTTAAACTATTCCTTAAGCAACGATTGAAGGCGTTGTTGCCTATTTACATAAACCTCATGGCCATCGTACTCAGGTGTGGAAAGAGCTAGTGCCTTATTCACGCTTTCCAGCGCCTTTTTATATTCCCCCATCTGCTCGTATCCGTACGCCAGGCCGTTGTGAGCATCTGGCGTTTGAGGATACTTAGCAATATCGTGCTTGAACAGGGAAATGGCCTGGTCATAGTTTTGTGCACGAACATAGTGATAGCCCAACTCGCGTATGACCCACTCCGGCGCTTCAAGTTTCTCGCCCCGCTGTTTAGAAACACGGGCATAATATTCGTCGATGCTATTAATATTCCCACTGTACTGCTGCGGGGTTAAATAGGCTGACAAGAACAAATGGTGGTAAGCGCTAAAGGTTGAAGCAGCTGAAACCAAATTATGTGTAACACCCTCGTAAGCTTCGTTTTCCCATCTCAATCCGGCAGGTTGGTTTGCCCGCATTCCAGAAATCATATCGTTATAGTAAGGGCGCATGGGCGCGCCTTCGTTGCCGATAGACGTGTAAATAAAGTGGTCTAAGTGATTGACAGATTTTAAAAATGCAACCGTGCTTTTTGCAGATGCGCCATAGTTCCACCACACAGCAGCACTGTAAGTCAGCGCGGCGTTAAAAAGTTCAGGCTTCTGGGTAAGTGCGTACAACGCAAATACGCCTGCGGCTGATGCACCCTCTATCACTCGAAAGTCATGCACGCGATATTTCTTCTCTACCATTGGCATAAGCTCAGTGGTTATAAAGGAAAGAAAGTTTGCACCACCACCGCCATAGCCTACCGGCCCGTTTGGATCTTCATTCGCCGTGGGGTATAGATCGCGAAGACGGTCGGTGTTTTCAATGGCAACTATAATGACTTCCGGTGCAGCATTCTGAGATTGCAAGGATTCTAGTACTGCATTCATCATAGTGAGATTGGCCGCACCATCTAGTCGATAAATAACAGGGTATTTCTTGTCTGGGTTTTCGGCATAGCTTTTAGGGAGCTGAACAACCACTTCACGCTGTTCGTTCAACACTTTAGATTGGAGTTTCTCTATATTCAGTTCGTAACGCAGACTGTTATTACCTGTCTCGCTTTTCACTGAAAGGCTTGGTAAAGCAAGAATGAGTACGGCAATAATAGTATAAATTTGTGACTTCAAACTTAAATCCTTTTATAGGGCGCTTGCATACATCGAGTACTAATTATTGTTTATCAAATTTTAATGTTTACTCAATTTGACCAAGCGCGTCTTTATTTTAATTTTTCTAAAACAAGGGGAGTGAAGCGAGCAACGCTTCAAAATGAACGTTACTCGGTATGAACGGCTTTGGCAATCTGAGAATTATCGGTAGGCAGATCAGGGTGTAAATACTTAATCAGCATAGCGTGTAATTCCGTTTTATTGACCGGTTTTGTAAGATACCCATTCATTCCGGACGCTAACGCTTTATTTATTTCTTCTACCACCACCGCCGCTGTGAAAGCAACAATGGGAATGGTGATGTTTGCCTGTCGCAGTGCTAACGCAGCTTCCGAACCATTCATTTCCGGCATATGCAAATCCATTAAAATGAGGTCGAAAGGTTGGCTTTGCGCAAGCTCTACCGCTTCTTTACCGGTATTAGCAAGCACTACGTTAAGTCCTGTATCCTCAAGTAAAGACTTGGCTACGACCTGATTAATGTCGTTATCTTCGGCCACAAGAACGGTGAGGTTTGAGAACGACGGGGCCATATTTGTCTCGCGAGTAGATACCACTTTATCTGCAACTTCGAACGGTAATTCAAAGTAGAACTCGCTCCCTTCACCCACTGCACTTTTTAAAGATACCGCGCCCCCCATTGCCTCGACCAGGCTTTTAACTATCTGTAACCCGAGCCCTGTTCCCCCATGCACTCTATTAATGCTGCTATTGGCTTGCGTAAACGCTTCGAAAACCCGTTCTTGTTCAGATGCATCAATTCCCTCACCTGTGTCCTTTACAGAAAACCTGACAATTTGGTGAGTTGATGAGGTTTCTCCTTTATCTAAAGTAAGCGTCACACTTCCTTGATGGGTAAACTTTATCGCATTACTTACTAAATTATTGAGCACTTGGGAAAGGCGCGTTGCGTCTCCCACCACACTGGTATTCAATGTTTTATCTACATTGATTCTCAGTGAAATACCTTTGTTCTTTGCAAGTTGCGCATAGAAAGCAACGCAATCTTTGGCCGTCGTTTTTAAATCAAAGGAAATAGTTTCTAGCGCGAGTTTCCCAGCATTCAGTTTGGAGAGATCTAATATGTCGTTCAAAATGCGATTAAGGGAGAGCCCTGAACGCTGGATTTTCTCCAAATTAGGTCGAGCATTTTCCGAGATTTCATGGGAAAGCACTACATCAGTAAGCCCCAATATTCCATTTAGTGGCGTGCGAATTTCATGAGACATGGTAGCGAGAAACCTAGACTGTGCCGCTGACGCCTGCTTTTCGCTTTCAAGCGCCCGGTTTAATTCGCGCGTTTTCTCTTTACTCTCAACCAGTGCCTTTTCCAGTTGGCTGGCAAGTGCATAAATAAGTAGCGATACGACCAGATTAGTGACACACAGCCTCAGCCACAAGCCTTCGTCATAGTCACCATCATAAAATGGCACTAAGAACGTGCAACTCGCTAGGACGACCATCGCACTCACACGCCATCCATTTGAAAGCAACAATATAGGAAATATTGTGGCAATAGGAACCAAGGTTGCAGGCAAAAGTCCATTGCTTATGACGAGGTAGGGCGCCACCGGGATAGTGAGTACAGCCCACAACTTTGCCAACCATTCCCTATAGTTAGGTAACGAAATCCCTGCAATAGATATTGCACACCAGGACAAACCAAAAAACGACGCGACATAAACATTTTGTGGTTGCGCGATGACGATCACGACCAAAATAAGTAACGAAAAGACCAGCAGAATTTTAAAACCTGCACTTCGCAAGGCGGTGGTAATTTCACCAAGTGATTCAGGCTCTGTAATGTACTGCTTCGGCATTAGGCGTTCTAATAATTATTAAATGACTGATAACTCAGTATAAGTACGAAACAGCAACTCTGCAGAAAAAATATGGGGTCAGAGTACTTTTCTCAATAATTAACTCTGACCCCAATTTTTAGACGACTTAATTTCTACTAGTAAATGCACGTTCCAAAATGGCCACCATAAGGTCGCCGAAAAGTGCTCCAGTTGTGGAGCGCTCGGCTCTTCTAACCTGATATGATTCATCAAGGCAATGTTGCAAACGCGTGTTTGCCACTTCGGCGCTGTTAATTTCGTCTTTGTTTACTTGCTCAATGCACTTATCGGTATGAACCATACTGGTGGTGCTACAGCCCCCCAAGAAAATGGCTGACCCGAGCAGGATGAAGAATATCGTCAAATTTTTCATAGGTTACCTTTCCCTAGTACACAATGAACAAAACAACCACTATATCGCTTCAGTGTAGTAGCTTAGCGGTATTGTTCAATCCCACAGCAAAAGTAATGGGGTCAGAGTACATTTGTAGCTGTGTACCACTAGGCCTGCAATCGTATTAATGTACTCTGACCCCAATTTTTTACTCTTATTAATGTACTCTGACCCCAATTTTTTGTTTCGGGTACAAAAAAGCCCCAACCGGGGTTGGGGCTTTTAAATGTTTTTGAAAGCGTTAGGTGCTTATACGCGCTTAACGGCTACATCAGCTTCAAACTTTGGCTTAACTGCCAAGTCTTCTGAAGGAGGAGCAAACTTAGTTAGGTCAATGCCTGCAACTGCTTGCTTGTACTCTTCAGTCGTTGGGAAACGACCAAGAACCGTTGAAAGTACTACTAGCGGCGTAGAGCCAAGTAGTGATTCACCTTTCTTCTCAGCAGAGTCAGCTACAACACGACCTTGGAAAAGACGAGTAGACGTCGCAATTACTGTGTCGCCTGGCTCAGCTTTTTCTTGGTTACCCATACATAGGTTACATCCAGGGCGCTCTAGGTAAAGAATGTTGTCGTACTTAGTACGCGCCGCTTCTTTAGGCTTAGCGTCGTCAAATTCAAAACCTGCGTACTTCTGAAGGATTTCCCAATCGCCTTCTGCTTTAAGCTCATCAACGATGTTGTATGTAGGTGGCGCAACAACTAGCGGCGCTTTGAACTCTACAGAGCCGTTAAGCTTCTCTAGGTTACGCAGCATTTGTGCGATAATTTGCATGTCACCTTTGTGAACCATACAAGAACCAACAAAGCCTAGATCTACAGGCTTACCATCGTAGTAAGATACTGGACGGATAACGTCGTGGGTGTAACGCTTAGATACGTCTTCGTTGTTTACGTCCGGGTCAGCAATCATTGGCTCGTCGATTTGATCTAGGTCGATAACCACTTCTGCGTAGTACTTAGCGTTGTCATCTGGAGCAAGCGCTGGCTCTTCACCCGACTTGATTTCAGCGATACGCTTGTCAGCAAGGTCAATAAGGCCCTGAAGCATTTTCGCTTCGTTGTCCATGCCCTTGTCGATCATAATCTGGATACGGCTCTTCGCAAGCTCAAGTGACGCAATCATTGTCTCGTCGTTAGAGATACAGATTGACGCTTTCGCCTTCATTTCTGCAGACCAGTCAGTAAACGTAAACGCTTGGTCAGCTAATAGCGTACCAATTTGTACTTCAATTACGCGACCTTGGAACACGTTCTCGCCAGAGAACTGTTTAAGCATTTGCGCTTGAGTAGCGTGAACCACGTCACGGAAGTCCATGTGCTCTTTCATTTTACCTTTAAAGGTAACTTTCACAGACTCTGGAATTGGCATTGCCGCTTCACCTGTCGCAAGCGCTAGCGCTACCGTACCTGAGTCGGCACCGAATGCTACACCTTTAGACATACGCGTGTGCGAGTCACCACCGATGATAATTGCACGGTCGTCTACTGTGATGTCGTTAAGCACTTTGTGAATAACGTCAGTCATTGAGTGGTAAACGCCTTTAGGGTCACGCGCAGTGATTACACCAAAGTTGTTCATGAAAGACATTAGCTTAGGAATGTTAGCCTGCGCTTTCTTGTCCCATACCGACGCCGTGTGACAACCCGACTGGTAAGCACCATCAACTGTTGGAGAAATTGTTGAAGCCGCCATTGACTCTAGCTCTTGGCAAGTCATTGGGCCCGTTGTGTCCTGAGAACCTACGATGTTAACTTTAACGCGAACGTCAGAACCAGCGTGAAGCGGTGCATCTGAGTTTACGCCTACTGCATTACGGTTAAAGATTTTCTCAACCGCTGTTAGACCTTGGCCTTCGTGAGACACTTCTTTCGACGGTGCATAAACCGCTGGCGCTTTAATACCTAAAGTACGTGCTGCGAAAGACTGTAGCTGCTTACCGAATACTACTGCGTAAGAACCACCCGCTTTCATGAACTCCATTTTTTGAGGAGTAAATGATGCAGATACATCTACTAGCTCTTGTGAACCGTTGTAAAGCTTTTTCGCTTTAGTATCGATAGTTAGTACGGTACCTGTTGCAACAGAGTAAGCTTCTTCTAGCACTGGGTCGCCGTTAGCATCGCGAACTACTTCGCCATTCTCGTCTGTTTTCTTAACCCAGTTTTTAAGGTCAAGACCAATACCACCAGTTACATCTACGGTAGTAAGGAAGATTGGTGCGATACCGTTAGTACCAGCAACAATTGGTGCTTTGTTTACAAAAGGAATGTAAGGACTTGTTGGCTCACCTGCCCATAGTGCAACGTTGTTCACACCAGACATACGTGAAGAACCTACACCCATTGTGCCTTTTTCAGCAATTAGCATTACTTTGGCGTTAGGGTGCTTTTTACCTAGCTCAACAATTTCTTGCTGTGCTTCAGGAGAAATCATGCACTGGCCGTGAAGTTCACGGTCTGCACGAGAGTGCGCTTGGTTACCTGGAGAAAGAAGGTCAGTTGAAATATCACCTTCAGCAGCAATGTAAGTTACTACTTCAATTTTCTCTGGAACATCAGGAAGCTTGGTGAAGAACTCCGCTTTTGCGTAGCTTTCTAGTACGTCTTTAGCAATGGCGTTACCCGCTTTAAACGCTGTTTCTAGACGTTCAGTGTCAGCTTCGTATAGATAAACTTGAGTCTTCAATACTTCTGCAGCTGGCTTTGCAACTGCTTCGTTGTCAGAAAGTGCCAGGTCTAATAGCACTTCTACAGACGGGCCGCCTTTCATGTGTGAAAGCAGCTCTAGTGCGAATTCAGGCGTAATTTCTTCTACTTTCTCTTCGCCAAGTACAATTTCTTTTAGGAATTGTGCTTTAACACCAGCAGCAGGTGTAGTACCTGGTAGCGTGTTATAGATAAAGAATTTTAGAGAGTCTTCGCGATGCTCGTTTGTTGTATCTTTGATTTGAGCAATAATTTCAGACAGCAGCTCAGCACTGTCAATTGGCTTAGGGTTAAGACCTAGTTCCGTTTTACGGGTTTCGATCTCTGCCAGATATTCTGAATACAAACTCATATAGTTCTCTCGGTCTTAGTTTTACTTGGGCGTAGTGTTAAGTCGGTCTTAGCTATACGCATATAAAAATGAGGGATATTTTAACCGATTTTTGCCCGTTACGTAATGACTGAAAGTAATCAGGCTGGCAATCACGCCGCTAAAGAATGGTAATGAAAGAAGGCGTTACAAAAAGCATAAAAAATCGCCCTTTATCTAAATAAAAATTAAACCATAATTTTCAGTAGGTTATGATTATTATGCGAGAAAACCATAGTCATTAATTGTAAGAATGGTTTGACCAATAAAGATAAATAATAGTGTTGCACTTATGACAGACATTCATTTTATTTATGGTGCTACCAGTACAAATTACCATCAATCTTGAAACAAAATTTCATTTTTAGCGCTTTTGAATGCTTAATCTTCTTTTGGCAACAGTTTAATCACCCTGGCATTCTCGCCGTCAGTTAAAAGAAGAATGTTCCCGTTATGGTCAATTGCAATATCTCGTAACCGCTCGCCCAATTCATCGAAAACCCTTGAAGAAGTATAGGCGTTCGACACTGCCTTAACTACATACAGCGCTTTCGCCTTTAAACTGGTGACAAGTAAGCTGTTGGTCAACATGGGGTACTGAGAATCGGTATAGTAAAGCATAGACGAGGGTGCGATGGACGGTGTCCAGTTTACAATGGGATCCGTCATGCCGGGGTAGGTTTTAAAAGGCGAGATCCTAGCGCCTGAATAGTCTTTCCCAAGTGTAACGACGGGCCAACCATAATTGGCGCCCTGTTGAAGAAGGTTCACTTCATCGCCACCATCTGGTCCGTGCTCATGCAAAAATATCTGGCCATTGTTGCCCTGTACAAGCCCTTGAGGGTTGCGGTGTCCAACGGTAAAAATAAACGGATTTTCAGGAAAAGGATGATTAACTAACGGCTCGCCGTCTATCGTAAACCCCAACACTTTCCCAAGCTGCGAACTTATAACTTGCGCTTGCTCCCGATAATCAAAGCCATCTCCTGTCGTGACCAAAAACCCGTGTGTTGCGCCTAAGGCGCTCCCCTCAAGTTGAAGTAGCTTTCCACCATAGTGGACAGGCGTGTCTTTGGTTTGTGCCACTTCTAAAACGGGCTGAAGATTGGTTATACCAGAAGTAAGGGAAAGCTGACCTTTCACTACAGCAAGGCGATTGGCGCTATCACTGCCTTTGGAGTAGCTCAGTAACACAGTACTGTCGTCGGGGAATTGCGAAGGGATGAGAATGTCTAGAACACCTCCCTGCCCTTTGGTATACAAGTTATCGAGCATCAAGGGAAATCGCTTACCTTCCCCTTTACTATCGACAATCACCAGATCACCGTCTCGGGTTACTATCAGTATGTGGGTCTTTGATTGCGATTTGTCTATTACGGTTGCTATGGCCTTCGGAAACAGTAGTGAAGCAATAACATCCTCGGTTACTACTTGCTGAGCAAACTTCTCAACATCAACTTGCTGTGTGCTTGTGCTTTTAGAGGGGGCATTCTCAGAAACAACAGTAGCAGTAGTGTTTGAGGCAAACGCAAGTGACAGCGCACCTCCCCATGAAGCCAACGCCAATAGACTATAAAATGTAGGCCATGACTTCATTATGATTGTCCTCTTTTATTTAACATACTAAGGTATACCCTATTGCCTCACTAAACATAAATAGACCCCGCTGAGCTTTGTTACTCGTTATGTAATGCATTGTTCATCAGATCTTGGACTATAAAGCATGAACAACCTAATACGACGCGCTATCTTCCAGTTTATCCCATCATGGGCTGTCGGCTTTTTACTGGCAAGTGTGTTTCATTCTACTGCTGTTTTAATTGGGCTGTTGCGCATTGAAGTTAAGTTAACCCTTAACGATTGGTTATTCATGATATGGCATGACCTACTCGGTCTCTTACCTACCTATGGCGTTATTATTGCTGCCACCTTATTGCTGGCATTTCTGATAACTCACTTTATCGTTAACCGCACGGGTTCTCGTTTTCCAAAGCAGCGTTTTTCTAGCATTCGATTTGCGCTTTTCGCGAGCGCAGGAGGATTGTCTTTTCTTCTAATGCTCTTGGCCATGCAGCCCATATTAAATGTAACGCTTATCGCAGGCGCACGTTCCACTCTTGGCCTTTTGGCTCAATGCTTTGCAGGTATTTGTGCCGGCGGGGTATACAGCTACTTAAGTAATAGTTATACAAACAATTAATAAGTGAAAATTATAATGCTTAATAACCTAACACAGATGTAAATGAAAAGTTAAGTTTGCTAATGTAAGGTAGAAACAACTACTCCACTTTGCCTTACTAGGAACAAGCAACATGATAACTTATCCCGATAACGTGACCTGTTTAGCCGACTATATTGAAGGCGTTTTGCAAAAGTTCTCCGACAGGCCTGCGTATACGGCACTTGGGCAAACTCTTACGTTTGCTGAAATAGACCGTAAGTCATCAGCATTAGCACGCTACTTTGTACACGAGGCAAAACTCTCACCTGGCACTAAAGTCGCTATACAGCTTCCTAATTTAATTCAAAACCCTATCGTGGTGTATGCGGCGCTGCGCGCTGGTCTTGTAGTGGTTAACACAAACCCGCTCTATACCGAGCGCGAAATGAAACACCAATTTACTGATAGCGGAGCAAAAGCCTTGGTCATTCTTGGAGATTTGCTTCCCAAGTTTACAAGTATAAAAGATGACACCAGCATCGAAACCGTTGTCACTACTTCAGCTACAGAACTTCTCGACCCTAGCTCTGCTCCTCAACTCGATGGCACTGTCTCTTTCACAGAAGCGGTTGAGATAGGAGATACCCTTCCTTCATTCGAGCGCCCAACTATTGATTTAGATGATCTTGCCATGCTCCAGTATACCGGAGGTACAACAGGTGTATCTAAGGGCGCAGCATTAAGTAACAAGAATGTGTTGGCTAACTGTATTCAGATGCTTGACCGCATTGGTGAAGGCTTTAAAGATGGTGAAGAAGTCTTGGTATGCCCGCTCCCGCTTTATCATATATACGCATTCACCGTAGGCATGATGGCACTTTTTGCGAAAGGTACGCATATTATTCTTATTCCAAATCCTCGTGATATAGACGGTTTTATACAAACGCTTAAGCCCCACAAAATTTCAGCATTCATGGGTATCAACACCCTATTTGTAGGCCTTGGTCGACACCCTGAATTTGCAAAACTGGACTTTTCTAAATTGCATCTCACAATGTCTGGTGGCACCGCCCTTACACAAGCTGCAGTTTCCATTTGGCGAGACGTCACTGGCAACACCATAACTGAAGGATACGGATTATCTGAAACCGCCCCGGTTGTGTCGTTCAACATTCCAGGTAAAGAAGAAATTGGAACCGTGGGTCTTGAACTTGAAGGCACTGAAGTGGCGTTATTAGATAGCTCTGATAAACCTGTTGCAAATGGTGAATCAGGGCAGATTGCAGTACGTGGCCCACAGGTAATGCTGGGTTACTGGAACCGAGATGACGAGACCGCCAAAGTGATGACTCCCGACGGCTTCTTTAAAACCGGAGACATTGGAATTCGCACGGAATCTGGCGCTATTAAAATTGTAGACCGATTAAAAGACATGATTATTGTCTCTGGGTTTAATGTTTATCCTAACGAGATTGAAGATGTACTTACTTCACACCCAAGCGTGATGGAAGCAGCGGTGGTGGGGAAGCCTGATGAAAAAACCGGTGAGCGAGTATGTGCTTTCATCACAGTTTCAAACGAAGTGTCTACACAGGACGTTGTCGATTTCTGTAAGCAGCACCTCACCAATTACAAAATACCGAAGTCGATTACGATATTAGAAGAACTTCCAAAATCTACCGTTGGCAAGATTTTGCGCAGAGAGCTTCGTTCGGCGTAACTACTAAGCCGTCGCCAGGGCTCCTCTGGCGACGGCGTTTTACGTTAAAAATCAGTTTATTGCTACCAAAGGATGACGGCTAAGAATTGTAAAAAAGTGCAGCTCTTACTATAACTTAGATAAGTCGCACATATTCTCTTTTTGCCATGATTTCCAAGACACTATTTTTTGACAATTTAGATGAGTTAAAGTCGGAGAGTGCGGCGCTAAAAGCCTTTTCTCCCTCGCTACTTATTGCGTTTGCGTCAGTGTCCTTTTTTGAACAAGAACAACTCTACACTACTCTTAAAGATGTTTGTCCTAATGTGATTGGGTGTAGCACGGCAGGCGAGATATCTGGAACAAGAGTTCTTGAATCTTGTATTTCCATTTGTGCGATCCGCTTCGAATCTAACGCTCAGGTGAAGGTGTACGAAACACACCTTGCCGATATGCAGCACTCCAACGATACAGGCGCTGCGCTGCTAAGCCAAATCGATAAAAACGGCCTGAAAGGCATATACTTACTTGCCCCGGGCATCGACATTAATGGCTCAGCCCTCATTGAAGGGTTAACCGAGAACTTACCTGAAGGCGTAAGTATTAGCGGAGGGCTTGCCGGTGACAATGGTTCGTTTGAGCAAACTTTCGTTATGCACAACAACGGAATAAGTACCAGAAGCGTTGTGGCAGTCGCATTTTATGGAGACCAGCTTTCATTCGAATATAGTGCTCATGGCGGTTGGCGTTCTTTTGGCCCCGCCAGAAGTGTGAGCTCTGCTAAGGCGAATGAACTGTTCGAATTAGACAATAAACCAGCCTTGGATATCTATAAAAACTATTTGGGTGAATACGCCAGGGACTTGCCTGCTAGCGGGCTTCTATTCCCTTTCGAAGTACTTAACGAGGCCGGTACTCCCACAGGAATTATAAGAACTATTCTGGGCATTGACGAAGAAGCAAAAAGCTTAATATTGGCGGGCGAAGTTAACGAAAACCAATATTTGCGTTTGATGCACGCGTCAACAGATGACCTTATAAGCGGTGCGCTTGAGGCTATTTCTCCCCTCTCAAAAACCATCAAGTCGGGTGAATCTCAATCGTTGGCACTTGTTACTAGCTGCGTAGGACGCAAGCTGGTCATGGGCGACCGAGTCGAAGAAGAGATTGAGGAAATCGGTCGCAGATTGCCTAAGAATACCAGTATTGCTGGCTTTTACTCCTACGGCGAAGTTAGCCCATCATCCAACACCTCTCACTGTGAATTACACAATCAAACACTCACTATTATGTTGTTAAGGGAAAAACCTTGAATTTGTTGTTAGAGCGACAGCTAAGACGGGCATTTAATGTTGACGACAGACTGCCCATAGAGCTTTGGCTTGAAAGCCTTACTTCAGAGAAACAAAGCTCGAACAACTTAAGTGATACAAACATTAAGCAAGGCTTAGCAAAGCTTATACCTCGTATCGAAGAAGCGTACGCCTTCCATGAAAGAGACATTAAACTCAGAGATAGAAGCTTACAGATAAGCTCCGAAGAGCTCATTGAAGTAAACAAAAGAATTCGTCAGGAATACAACGACCAGCAGAAGGTTGTTGAAACCCTAAGGCTAGCAGTCAATCAGTTACTCAATGAAAGAAATAAGCCGCTTATCGACGAAGAGTTCACTAACCTCTCCGATTTGTCGTCTTTAATGTTCGAGCTGATTAGCGAGCAGAAAGAAGCAAATAATGAGCTAATCCTGCAACGCAGGGCAATGGATAAGCATGGGATAGTGGCTACGATCGATCTGAAGGGAACATTGCTGACCGCGAACGACAAATGCTGCCAACTGTCTGGCTATTCTCGCGATGAGCTTATCGGAAATAATACGTCCATTTTCCGCGTAGACAATATCTCTATTGAGGAACAAATCGAAATAGTAAGGTCGCTAGTTAAAGGAGAGATTTGGCAAGGTGAGCTTAATAGTTACACAAAAACCAATATGCCATGGACCGTATTCGCCACTGTGGTGCCCGTCGTTGAATTTGATAAACGGGTAAGCAGGCTTGTCGTTATTTGTACCGATATTTCTGAGCAAAAGCGTTTAGCCAGAAAACTCAAAGACGACCGCGCTTTCCATCAAAGTATTACAGACAGTATTGGCGAGGGCGTATATGCCGTGGATGGCAAAGGCAAAACACAGTTTCTTAACCCAGCTGCATCCAAGTTGTTAGGCTGGACGCTTGAGGAGTTAGAAGGCAGACGCTTTCACGATACGGTTCACTATCAAAAAGGAGATGGCACTCTGCTTCCAAGAGAACAGTGCCCTGTCAATCTCACCATCAGGAGCGGACAGTCATACACATCGTACGAAGATTTCTTCACTGATAAGCGCGGACGCCTTTTTCCCATATCAATAGTTGCCGTGCCCTTGCTCGATAAGCATGGTACCCCAGATGGGCATGTTGGTGTATTTAACGATATAAGTGGCCAAAAAGCCGTTGAGCAAAAGCTCCATAAAGCCTATGACGAAGCTCAAAGTGCTAACAAGGCTAAAAGTGACTTTCTTGCCACAATGAGTCACGAAATTAGAACGCCGATGAACGCCATTATCGGCCTTACTCACTTAGCTCTCGAATCTAAAGACAATGAGCAGCGCCAGCAGTACTTAGAGAAAGTTCAGCGCAGCTCAACAGCGCTTTTGGACTTGATAAACAGTATTCTCGACTTTTCAAAAGTAGAAGCTAACAAAATAGACATTGTCGATGAACCATTCACACTAACAAAAACCATCGACAAGCTTGCACAAGTGTTTCAGGTCAAAGCGCAGCAGAAGCAACTTCAGCTTCTGTTCGATATTCGTTGCAATACCAACACCGAATGTCACGGCGACAGTGAGAAGATTTACCAGGTACTGCTTAACCTTTTAAGTAATGCCATTAAATTTACCGCCACTGGACACGTTATTCTATTAATTGAAAAGCACAATAATCAGCTAATGTTCAGCGTGTCCGACACCGGCATGGGAATTAGTGACGAGGTAAAATCGAAGCTATTTAAGGCTTTTGTTCAAGCAGATGCCTCAATTTCCAGAGAATATGGCGGTACGGGCCTGGGGCTCGCCATCTGCAAGCGGCTGGTCGAACTCATGGGTGGCAAATTAACACTTGAAAGTAAGGTAGGAGAAGGAAGTTGCTTTTCATTTTCATTGCCTGTTTGTGCAGATGAGGAGCAAGGTACAACCCCACAGCTACCCGTATCGGTTCCTGACAAAGTATTGTGTATTCAAACACACGAAAGCGTCCGTGAAGGGTGTGAAATTCTTGCCGCAACATTGAGCCGACACAATATTCATTGCCAGATAGTCGACCAAGCGGACGGTTTATTACCGACCAAGGCTGCTCAAACCATTGTATTTTTGCCACACAATGAGCAAAGCTGGAACAGCTTTATCAAACACCTACAATTTGGTGAATACAAGGCGCTGAATTTTAATATTTTGATCAGCCCCTTTAATAAGCAAGACGTACAAAAAAGAATGGGAAGCTCACTTCTATCTAACACTAGTATCATTGAACTACCGTTTACCGATACCGAGCTCATTTCTGCGCTATCTCCTCACCAATTATTATTGAGAAAGCGAACCACTGAAGGACTTGAAAGCAAAAAATGGCGAACAAGGCGTCTTCTAAACAAACAAGTGCTTGTAGTAGACGACGATCCTATCAGTGTGGAAATAAGTCAACAGATACTGTCTGACCTGGGTATAAATGTAGTAACCGCCTCGTCCGGTGAACAGGCCCTTTCCTTGTGTGAGGTAACGAGATTTGACGCCATACTCCTAGATTGCTACTTACTAGGCATATCGGGCTATGAAGTCGCCGAACAACTCACACAAAGAGACGGGTGGTTTACGCCAATTATTGCATTGAGCGCCGACGAATCACCGGAGGCTTCAGAAAAGGCGCTTATCGCAGGGATGTGCCAACACTTAGTAAAGCCCGCTACTGCTGATGAAATTATTCATACTATCGACAGCCATATTCATTCCGGCTACGTAGAAATAAATCCTACCAACGCAATGGATGAATTTGTCTCGTCTATGCTTACATTTTACAAAACTTACAGCCAACGTAGCGTTATGTCTGAGTTACTTGATATTTTCCATGCGCAAGACAATTCCTCTCAACTGTTAAGTACGTTGCTTAAAGACGCCCAGCTAATTGGTGCTACAACGCTTGAGCAAAGTTTGCTCCCGCTTATTGAAACGCGGGAAAGACCTGAAGCCGTTAACGCTAAGCAGGTTACTCAATTATCTTATCAGTTAGACGCAACGCTGCGCTTAATTGCTCACAGTATTGATAAGAGTAGCGCTACCACTGACCAAAGCGATTACAAGCTAGATACAGAAACACTGCTATCGAGGTTACGTAACGTAGAAGACGCACTTAAAGCTTATGATGCCAAAGCTGTTGAATACATAAATTCATTAGCAGCTAACTACAGCGAGTCTGTATACGCGCATAAAATTAACCGACTAAAACAGCTTGCGACTGTTTATGATTTCGAGAGTGCTCAAGAGGTTATTACGCAACTTATAGGCGATATCACCGATGAATAATCATCATAGTAAAGAACACAGATTCAGCATATTGGTTGTTGATGATGAACCGGCAAATATTGACATACTGCTGGGTATATTAGCCCCTCATTACGATGTTAAAGTTGCTTCTTCAGGGGCGATAGCATTAAAAATTACCCAACAGTTCATTCCCGACTTAATTCTACTCGATATTATGATGCCAGGTATGGACGGGTTTGAAGTGTGCAAAAAGCTTAAAACTGATGAAGCGCTCAGCCGAATTCCCATTATCTTCGTTACTGCGCTGACACAGGGAGAAGATGAGGAAAAAGGATTTAAGCTGGGTGCGGTTGATTATATTACCAAGCCCGTTTCACCGAGTATTACTTTAGCTCGTGTCAAAACCCACCTCAGTTTGGCCAATCAGATGCGGGTAACAGAAAACCTTGTAGCGGCGCGCACCGAAGAGTTAAGCAGAAGCCAACAAAGTGCCATCAGCATGTTAGCTGCCGCAGGTCACTACAATGATACTGATACAGGTCACCACGTTTGGCGTATGGCTGCTTACAGTCAATGTCTGGCCCTCGCCTATGGGTGGTCTTACGAAAAAGCATATTTGCTTGCTCAAGCTGCGCCCATGCACGACACAGGAAAAATAGGTATTGCCGACGCAATCCTGAAGGCGCCACGTCGTTTAACCTTAAGTGAAATGGAAATTATGCGCTCCCACGCAGAAATAGGGCACCGGATTCTGTCTCAAAGCGATACGCCGCTGTTTAACCTTGCCGCTGAAATTGCGCTATGTCATCACGAAAAGTGGGATGGCTCTGGCTATCCTAATGGCTTGAAAGGCGAAGCCATTCCCGAAAGTGCTCGAATAGTGTCTATCGCAGATGTTTTCGATGCCCTCACCATGAAGAGACCTTATAAAAAAGCGTGGGAAGACGATGATGCCTTTGATCACCTGAAACGAGGCGCTGGCGTGCATTTCGACCCCACCATGGTCGACTGCTTTCTATCGATAAAGGAAGAGATATTAAAAACTAAACGCTACTGGAACCAGCTAGAAGCAGAAGGAAAAATGGCGTCAATGTCTGACCTTTTACCCCAGGTACTTTTCCCTACCGCATAAAAAAGGGTCGAATATTATTCGACCCTTTTAAATGGAGTATTAACGAAAGTACGGTACTTAACTCGTACCTAACTCAGCTGCAATGGCGTCTGCCTGACGTTTTTCGCCTTGCACAAACTGCTTCCACTGCTGTGCCATAGCACGACTTTTCTGATGCTTTTCTGCTTCAGCTAGCTGATTAAGCGCAAGGGCATATTGCTTCTTGTTGTAAAGTGCCATGCCTTTAATCAGGTAAACCAAACCAGGGTTTCTCAAATCGCCCTTTTCAACCGCACGGTCTGCCGCAGCGATTGCATCGTCAAAGCGCTCTTCGTTAAGAAGAATTTGTGCTAACTGTGCATCTAACTCACCGTCTTCAGACAGTTCAGCCGCTTGCATCATCACTGGAATGGCTTTGTCTTGCTCTTTGGCAAGCGACCAGCTTTGACCTAAGAACTTAAGGTTGCGCAAGTTTTTCTCGAGCACACCGTCGTTCATTGCCTGCTCCATCAACTTAGCACCTTTATAAGGTACACGGTGATAGTAATAAAGCTGTGCCATGTTAAACACGTCAGCTGACGTATTAACAAACCCGCGTTGATAAGCGGTTTCCATGATGGCTAACTGCTTGCGCTCTTCGCCTAGCTCACCGTACATACCGGCTAGCTGGATCCAATACTTAGGCTCGTCAAACAGCTTCACCATTTTAACCAGAACGTCTTTAACCTTCTCAGGCTGCTTGAGTTCATAGAAAATAGCACGCTGAAGTATTAACCAGCCTTCGTCAGGGATCATACCTTCTGCTTCGTGATCGGCAACCGCTTCTGAAATCCACGTTGAGGCTTGCTCGTACTGCTTACTCTGGTAGTACGCTTGGGCTTTGATGACTTTGTTTTTCACCGGTACAGGGCCAGCATTAAGACTTTCCCAACGTTCCAAATAAGTGATGGTGTCGTCGTAATTACCCTGCATAAGGTTAAGCTGCGCTAAACTGAAAAGTGTAGTCATTTCGAACTTTTCAGGAATAGGCTGTTGCTCTACCACTTTCGCGAACGATTCCAACGCCTTTGCATAGTCTTCGTTGTTGTAATAAATGAAACCGAAAAAGTTGTACATCATGGCTTTTTCGTATGCGTTCATAGAGTGAGACTTATCTTCCACTTCTTTCAAAATGGAAATAGCTTCTTCTACATCGCCAGCTTCATCTGCTGCCGTTTGTGCACGGGCTAGTTGCTCGTAGACTTTGCCGCGAAGCGTTGGTACCCGACGGGTTTGCTTATCGCTAGCTTTTATCTCTTGTCCATCTTGCTGCTCAGCCTCTTGCGCTATTGCGTTAGAAGCAATGAACATAGCAGGTACAGATACCGTGGCCGATGCAAATGCAAACGCCAGTGCACTAAGCAATGTATTCGTCTGTTTTCTCATCATGATCTGTTACCCGTCTATTTGGAACGAAATACGGTTTTGTACACCAGACACTTCTGTTGCTTCGCCGTTAACCACGCGAGGCTTATATTTGAACTTCATTGCCGCATCAATCGCCGCTTGTTCAAAAATACCTGAAGGGTTAGCTTCAACAACAATTGGGTCGCGTACTGCGCCTTGCTTAGTTACTGTAAATTCAACAATAACGAAACCTTCAATACCCCGTTGAAGTGCACGTCGTGGATAAACTGGCGCAACCTTAACGATAGGCAGATATTCACCGTCACCAGATTCAAGAGCCAACCCGCCTTCTAGCGAGATGTCGTCTCCGACTTCAGCACCAAAATCCATCGACGTTCCTTCTGCATCTGGAGAAGGCGAGTCCATTTGAGGCTGCTCCATTTGCGGTGGCGGCTCTTCAGGCTTAGGTGGCTTCTTCGGCTTACGATCTTTTTTCTCAACCTGTTCATCCTGCTTAACCCTTACGAAGTCAAGCACGCTTCCCTTAGGCGGCTCAGTTAGTGCGCTGCCACCCATCTTGATAAGCGATTGCATCAAGAAGAACAGGCCTAACGTGATCGCAAGGGAAATAACAAATGCGATTAAATATCGTGGCATGATTTATTGCTCTTGGGCTGCAATCGAAACATCGTAAACGCCAGCGGCTCGCGACGCGTCCATAACCTTAATCAGTGTTTCTGTTGTGGCTTTTTTGTCAGCCTGAATTACAACAGAACCCTGTGGGTTTTCTGCGCGAAGACGCTCAATGTTCGCTTGTACTGCGCGAACGTCGATACGGCGTTTGTTAATCCAAATTTCGCCTTTATCTGAAATAGCGATAAGGATATTAGCGCGGTCCTTTTTCACAGCAGTTGCTGCTTCTGGACGGTTAACATCGATACCCGCTTCTTTCACAAATGACGCAGTCACAATGAAGAAGATCAACATGATAAATACAACGTCCAGCATGGGCGTCATGTCGATGGCTGCTTCTTCTTCATCGACTAAGTTTTGAAAGTGCTGCTTCATAATAAATACCTTACCTTAACGCTTAACTAGCATTAACGTTGAATAATCAATGCATCCTCAAGATGCGTGCGTTCTGATTTCACCATACGAGTTAACCAGGTAGCGGCGAATACGCCTGAAAGTGCACCAACCATGCCCGCCATTGTGGGGATAGTGGCTTTCGATACGCCTGAGGCCATTGACCGAGCGTTACCTGAGCCCGCAATCGCCATTACATCGAACACTTCAATCATACCGGTAACCGTTCCCATCAAGCCTAGCAGCGGACAAAGCGCAACCAGTGACTGGATAATTGGGATGCTGCCGTTTAGGCGCATGGTTAACTGTGAAATTGTTTTCTGACGAACCTGCTCTGCGAACCAAGAAGAGCGATCGGCACGTGCTGTCCACATTGCTATCGCTTCTTTCTTGGCTTGCTTGTGCCAAACCATCAGATACATCGCACGCTCGAGGATCAAAAGCCACATAACGAATATCAGCAGACCGATGACCAGGAGAACCTGGCCACCTGTTTCTGTGAAATCGCGAATTGCTTCTAGAAACTCGATCATGATTAGCCTCGCTCAGCGCGCTCTGCAATTACGCCAGACGCCTGTTCTTGTAGGATGTACACAATGTTCTTAGAACGTGTGTTAAGCATTGCATAAAGCAGTGTCATTGGAATCGCTACAACTAGACCTAGTACTGTTGTTACAAGTGCAGTTGAAATACCACCTGCCATCAGTTTCGGGTCACCTGTACCAAACAAGGTAATCGCCTGGAAGGTGTTGATCATACCGGTTACCGTACCTAGTAGACCCATAAGCGGTGCTACAACAGAAATAATCTTAATGATAGTTAGGTTGCGACCTAACTTAGGCACTTCGCCTAAAATCGCTTCTGTAAGGTGAAGTTCAAGCGCTTCAACGTCAGCGTCTGGGTGCTCGTCACGTACTTTAAGTACACGGCCAAGCGGGTTGTTAGTGTTAACTTCTTTGCTCTTAAGTTGCTTGTTCACTTTCATGCGAATAAGCGACAGCGTTACAAGACGCTCAAGGGCAAGTAGAAGACCGAACGCACCAACGATAAGAATGATGTAACCTACTACGCCGCCCTGCTCTACACGCTCTTGAAGGTTAGGCGCTTGAACAAGAAGACCTAGGATTGAACCACCCGTTGGGTCGATACCAAACTGTACTAATTCACCGCTTGATGCTTGTAGTTCAGCAGCAGAGTCCATGTAACGGTCAGCAGGCTGACGTACAAGTTCAGAAACTGTACCTGTTACACCGTTGTACTCTAGGTATTTGCCATCAGCAACAAGTGCAAAAGGACCTACGCGAACAACAGACTTATTCACTTTTTCACCGCCTGCTTCAACAACGTCTGTCTTGAACGTAGTTACTTTGCCGGCTTCAGTCATTTCGCGCTGCATTTCAAACCAAACGCGCTCAATTTCTTCAATTGATGCTAGTTTTGAGCTTGAACCCATGTCCTGTGCCATTTTATCAAGGAAGTCAGCACGGCCAGGGATTTGTGCAGAAACCACTGAGTTATAGAATTTGTTCTTGGTGTCGCCAGCGATTTGCTGAAGTACACCGAATAGCTCTTTAAGTGAACCAAGACGTGTGTCTAGTGCACCGTTAAGATCTGCTAGTTTGAATTCGTTTTCTTCGAACTGAGTTTCAAGCTTTTCAGATTGCGCAAGCATCTGGTCGCGCTTCTCACGAGTTTCGCGAAGAATGCGATCTTGCTCTGCACGTTGCGCTTGAAAATCACGCTCACGCTGTTTGTTTTGCTGAGACTGTGCGAACTGACCTTCTTCTAGTTGCTTAAGAAGTGCGTCTAAGTCCATGGCACGGTCGCTTTGTGCGAAAGCACCAACGCTGATGCTAAGGGCTGCTAGACCAACAGCGATACGTTTTACTGTGTTAAACATTCTCATCAACCTCTTAGTCTGTAATTGCCACTGGCAGCATTAGCAAGTCTGGTGCAAGTTGCTTCTTCGCCATGCGCAGACCTTTTGTAATTTGTGTACGGTAGCTGCTATCAAGCTCTTCCCACTGACGAGTTTGCTTGTTCCAAACACCCTGCATGCTTGCGTCACGTGTTTGATAAATTAGCGCTGTACGACCAAGGCGTAGGAATTCAACGTCACGCTCTTGACCGTTAATTGTGTGAATACCGCTGTACGCTTCCAAAGTGCGGCCGTAGTCCATCTCTACCTGATACGCTTCCATTACGCGACGGAATTTTTCAGACGCAGCAACGTCCGCACGATCCATCATAGCGCGAAGGTCAGCTACGCGATTTGCGCGCTCTTCAGGAAGGAATGGTACGTCTAGCGCAACAAACTGCTCTAGGCCGTCAATCATACGCATCATTAGTGGTGTGATTTGACGCTCAACAACAGATACTTCATCAATAGCAGCGTTTAGATCTGCCATTTCTTGTTCTTGGTTATTGATTTGCTTACGAAGCTGAGTGTTATAAACCTCAAGGCCTTCGATTTCTTTCATCAATGTTTTGAACTGTTGAAGTTTGCTGTCGATTTGGTCGGTAATACCGTTAATCTTTTCTTGCGATTTCGCCGCTGACTCGTTTATTTTCGCTGCCTCATCGACAACGGGTTTTAAGACTTCATCGTCTTGTGCAAGCACGGGTGTCGCTGCTAGCGCACCTGCTACAAGCAAGGCATTGATAAGCTTCATACATTCAAACCTTTAAAGTTAAAAGAAATCGGTTTTGTCCGACTATAAATTTCTGCGCGTAGGATAGGAGTTTTCTGTGACAGTTTTATTACGAAACTGTCATAAATCGAAGACTATTGTCACAAATAGAAAAGCCCGGCAGATAAACCGGGCTTAAGATGATTGTTGCTGCTCTCTTTTTAAAGAAGCAGAACTAGGATTATTTTCTTAGAAGTTATAAGTAATTGAAGCGTTTATACCTGTACCTACGCTTAGCTTACGCAGCGTAAGGCCTTCTTGCTCAATTTCTTTTTCGTCGTTGAAAATATTTTGTACACGGAATTTAATCGTTGTGTTGAAGTCTGGGTAGTAGGTATAAACTGCATCCAATGAATGGAACGGTTTTTCAATACCATCTTCAAAACCACGCACACCCGGCGCAATGATACGCTCACCAAATGAGTTATAAACTAATGACGCTGAATGCTCACCGTTATCAGAATCCCAACCTAGTTGAAGGTTAGCAACCCATTCTGAGTGACCCACTAGACGACGTTTGTCGTTAGTAATAGTCGCTGTGATTGTACCGCCGTATGCTTCACGAGCCTGCTGAGAGAACAGTGATTCTTGATCGCCACTACCAATGGTTACTTCTGAGTCAGAAAGCGTCATGTTTCCTGATACAAAGAAGTTACTGAAGTTATCACCAATAAAGCCAAGGTCGTGCAAGAATTCAAACTCGATACCGTACAACTCACCTTCCTGACCGTTCGCCGTCAATAGCTGAGGTACACCTTCACCGCCGTCAAACTGCACCATCTCGATAGGGTTTTCCATATCTTTATAGAAGAGTGCAATAGACAAGTTGTTACCTTGTGACATATACCACTCCCAGCGGAAGTCGATATTCGTCAATTCAGTTTCAACCAATGAAGGAGAACCACGTACAAGGAATTCTGTTAGCGGGTCGATAAAGAAGGTTGAGCTGATATCACGTAAGTCAGGACGGATTAGCGTTTGGCTGATGTTAAAGCGATACTGCATTTCTTCACTTGGGATATAAGTGAAAGCTAATGACGGTAGTACATCAGATTCATTGTAGATGCTGTCAATGATGGCATCAGTGTCGTCAGCAAACTTATCCGAGTGCTCGATAAATGGTATCGATACTTGCTGGAAGTCTTCATAACGAGCACCGCCACTTACGCGGAACTTCTGGTTGAAGAATGCATCAACCATGAAATAGCCTGCTGTAAGTTTAGTTGCCGCTGAGTACTTATCACCTGCACCTGTATTGTCCTGAAACACAGAACGACCCGTTGAGCTGGTGTAGAAGTCGTCGTTATAGATATTTTCTTGTGAGAAAATTTCATTCAAACGGCTACCTTCTTTAAAGTCAGAAGAAATACCAAAGTGACGCACCGCTAAGTCAATATTGTTACCGTCACGGGTTTTGTCGTAGTAATCCATACCGGCTTTAAGTTCAACGTCGTAGCCATCGCCGAAGAACGCGGTAGACACGTTGAAGCCATAGGTATCAGACTCATCATAAAGCACCTGATATTGGCGGTTAAGGTTAGTTCCTGGCGTATCATCAAGACGCTCAAGCTCTAATGCACCCGACTCATCGTAGAACTGCTGGAATGTTACTTCCATGATATCTGGCGCTTCACGAGACGCACGGCTAGTTCCCACATACCAATCGAAAAACACACCATCTAACAAGTTAAGGAAGTTGTGCGTGCCTTTAAGCTGTGAAGAAACCATTTCACGCTCTTCGAAAATGATATCCATGCGGCGGAATTCTTCCACGCCAGGGTTAGATTCACTTTCGTCAAAGTAGTATCCATCGCGAACACGGTCTCGCATGTCGTGAAGGATCATGTTCACAAGTTCTACTTTGTGGTTGCTGTTGTACTCGTAACCTACGTTGAACATACCGCTCCAACGCACGTTTTGCTCTGTAGACACCATGTCGCGATATTTAGTGAAGCGTGGATTTTCCTGACCACCACCGATATCGTTACCTAACATCTCTTCGGCAACTGTCCATTCGTTGCTGTAAGAAACCGTTGCAAGGAAACCAAGTACAGAGTCGTTGTCGAATATGTAATTGTTACCAATGGTCGTACCCAAGCTGAAGTTCGGGTCTACAGACTTTTCGTCTGGGCCGATGTCCCAGTTAAATGAACTTAGGATATCCTGCGTTTCAGCCAGTGTTCTTGTGCGGTCGCCCTCAAAGCCTGCAGAGCCATTTGCAGCAAGACCTGAGCTGATAATGTCAGGCAGTGCACGGGTACCGTCGTCGCGACCTGTCCAATCATCGCCGCCACCAGAATAGAAAACACCGGTGTCGCTGTTTTGCGTATTCCAACCGCCACCTGCACTTACGTTAAATACAAATTCAGATGGGATTGATTTAGTACGAATGTTTACGTTACCACCACCAAAGTGACCAGGCATATTGGGTGAGTAAGATTTCTGAACGTTCAGGCTTTCGATAATGCTTGAAGGGAATAAATCAAGCGGTACAACCGAGCGCGTAGGATCCGGACTTGGTACTGTCATGCCATTTAGCTGTGTGCTTGAATAGCGCTCACCCAAACCACGAACGTAGATAAATTTACCGTCAACTAGCGTAAGACCTGTTACACGTCGAAGTGCAGCAGCGGCATCGCCGTCACCGGTACGAGAAATTTGTTCTGCGCCAAGAATATCAGCAACGAACGCCTGATTCTGACGTTCTTGTAAAACCGCCGTTGCGGTTCCTTTAAGTCGCGTGCCCGTAGCAACGACTTCTTCAATTACTTCGTCTTCTGATTGCTGTGCTACTGCTGATAACGGTAACGCACTTGCGCCAAGAATGGACGCGATAGCCAGCGAAAGTCCACCGACTTTAAATGCTGACGTTTGATTGTTTTTCATTGTGTAACTCCTAAGAAACTGTAATCAGGTAGCTGCGCTTACACAAAAGCTAAGGCGTTAAAACGCCTTAGCTTTACTGTGTCTCGCATTCACTTATTAGTCTTGAAGACCAACAGTTACCCAACCCAGTGTCCAGTCAGACTCACCGTCGAATGCACCTTGGAAGTCTGTGCTATCAAAGAAAGCGTCCAAAGTAGAAGCGTCGAAGCCTGAACCTAATAAAACTGAATTGCTTGCAGGTACGAAACCTGTTGAATCAAAGCCAAGTGCTGCAGTGTCAGCAAGTACACTGTTGCCGTCTTGACCTTCAAACCATGCTTGTGTGCTGTCTGTACCTATTGTATCTGAACCGAAAGCACTCGTAGATGAACATGCTACTGTTGAGTGTGTAACAGTTAGTGAACCTGCTGCTGCATTAGCAATTGACTCATCACCATTCACTCGTAGGCAGTTGCTGTAGTTTGCACCACCGGTAACCACTAGGTTTTTGATTGTACCCGCTGTACCGTTGCGAAGACGTACACCGTTTGTATTGTCTGCACCTAAGATTGTTACATTAGATACTGTTGGTGTAGTCAGTGGTGTCCACGCAGGGTTATCTTCGTTGTTGTCAGCTTCGAAGGCATTGTCACCACCCGCTGCGTCTTGCTTGATAACTACGTACTGCGCCTTACCTGTCCAACCGAACGACCAGTCTAGAGAATCGTCACCGATAGCCGTTAGCACTAAGTGGCTTACGTTTACTGTACCGCCGAAGAACTCAACGCCATCATCTAGGTTTTGATGAACTTGAACGAAGTCAACTTCAGTACCGCTACCTACACCCGCAAATGAAATACCGTTTAGCTCATCACCTGCCGCAAGTGCTTTACCTGCGTGCTTAACAATAACGTAGCGTAGTGTACCTGAGTTATCTTCGCTATCTGCACCACCATATAGGCCAGCATCACCTTCTGCAGCTACACCACAGTTAGCAAGCTCTGCTTCAGACGTGTCAGCGTCGTCGCCTGTGTTACATAGGTTTGTTGGTGCGTTACCTAGGATAACTAGACCGCCCCATTGGCCAATGGCTGTCTCGCCGCCAGTCATATCTTCAGAAGATGTGAAGGTAATTGGCAATGTTGCTGTACCAGCAGCTTCAATTTTAGAGCCGCGACGAACAACTAGGAAATCATCACCGTCTTCGCCGAATACTGTCGTACCGCGCTGAATGTAAAGCGTTGCGCTGTCAGCATTGTCGTTACCTACCGCTGTACGACCTTTAATTAGCCAGTGAGCATCGTTAGTTAGCGATACATCAGCAGTAAATACGGTGTCAGCTGCAAGCTGATACACTGGCTTGTCAGTGATATCAGGGAAGCTAGCAGATACGTCAGTCGCCAAGCCTTGCTCTAGTGCAGTCGTAACGTCAGCCGGAATGCTATCGTTTACCGCAACAGTCCAACCGTCCATCCAGTTGTTGTCACCGTCAAATGCACCGATATAGTCAGTTGCTGCGAAGAAATCATTCTCTTCTGATACATCAACGCCCGCACCAAGAAGTGGAGAGCCAGAGCGAGGTGTAAAGCCATCGTTAGAAAGCATTAGTGCGTCAGCAGTAAGTACGCTGTTGCCCGTTTGACCTTCAAACCATGCTTGAGTAGTACCGCCACCAATAGTGTCTGAACCAAAGTTATTGCCTGATTCACAAGCAACCACTGAATGTTCTACAGAAAGCTCGCCAGATACTGCGTTAGCAATTGACTCGTCGCCGTTAACACGTAGGCAGTTAGAGTAGCCTTCACCAGCAGTAACAACCAGATTGCGAATGTTACCCGCAGTACCGTTGCGTAGACGCACGCCGTTAGTTGTGTCAGCGCCAACGATAGTCACGTTAGAAATAGTAGGCTTAGTAAGTGGAAGCCACGCTGGGTTGTCTTCGTTATTATCCGCTTCAATAGCGTTGTCGCCACCAGCAGCTGATTGTTGGATATAAACGTTTTGCGCGTTACCTGTCCAACCGAAAGACCAATCCAGAGAATCATCACCGATATCAGTAAGTACAACGTTACGTACACTAACGGTACCGCCAAAGAATTCAATACCGTCATCAAGGTTTTGGTGAACCTGAATATACTCAACTTTGGTGCCTGAACCGATACCTGCAAATGAGATACCGTTTAGCTCATCACCGGCTGCAAGAGCGCGACCTGCGTGCTTAACTACTACGTAGCGAAGTGAACCTGTGCTGTCTTCTGGGTTATTACCGCCGTAAAGACCCGCGTCACCTTCAGCAGCCACACCACATGCAGCAAGTTCAGCGTCAGACGTATTTGAATCGTCACCGGTATTACAAAGGTTAGTTGGAGCGTTACCTAAAAGTACGATACCACCCCATTGGCCGATACCCGTTTCGTCACCAATAAGGTCTTGAACAGAGGTAAACGTGATAGGTGCACTTGCTGTACCGTTAGCTTCAATTTTAGAACCACGACGTACTACTAGGAAGTCATCACCTTGCTCACCAAATACAGTTGTACCTTGCTCGATGTAAAGTGTTGCGCTGTCTTCGTTATCGTTACCTACTGCAGTACGGCCTTTAATTAGCCAGTAAGCATCGTTAGTAAGTGTAACGTCAGATGTGAATGTGGTGTCTGCAGCAATTTCGTAAACTGGCTTGTCTAGGTCGAAGTCAGCCGATACGTCTGTTGCTAGACCTTGTGCAAATGCGTTTTGAACGTCAGCTGGGAAACCGCCATTTACGCCTACCGTCCAGCCTACCGTCCAGTCTGTGCCGTTAGGGTTGAATGCACCGATATATTGACCGCCGCCAAGCGCAACAGGAGAAGAGGCAGTTGGGAAGTAACCGTTGTCTTCAAGCATTAATGCAGAAGCAGCTAATACGCTGTTGCCATCTTGACCTTCAAACCATGCTTGAGTAGTGCCACCGTTAATGGTGTCAGAACCAAAGTTGTTCGCAGGCGTTTCACACGCAACGATAGAGTCAGTAATTGTAAGCTCGCCCGACTCAGCATTTGCAATCGCTTCATCACCGTTTACGCGAAGGCAGTTGTTAGCCAGGGTAGAACCGGTAATAAGTACATTTGAAAGTACGCCTGCCGTACCGTTGCGTAAACGTACGCCGTTGGTGCCATCAGCACTTACAATAGTCACATTTGAAATAGTTGGCTTAGTTAGCGGTAACCAAGACGGGTTGTCTTCGTTGTTATCCGCTTCAATAGCGTTGTCGCCACCGTCAGCTGACTGTTGGATATAAACGTTAGTTGCGCTACCAGTCCAACCAAATGACCAATCTAGTGAATCGTCACCGATGTCAGTAAGTACAACGTTACTTACGTTAACTGTGCCACCGAAGAACTCAATACCGTCATCTAGGTTTTGGTGAACCTGAATATAGTTAACTGTGGTGCCTGAACCGATACCAGCGAATGAAATACCGTTTAGTTCGTCACCTGATGCCAGTGCTTTACCCGCATGCTTAACTACAACGTACTCTAGCGTACCTGAGTTATCTTCTGGGTTATTACCGCCGTAAAGACCTGCATCACCTTCTGCAGAAACACCGCAGTTTGCAAGTTCTTCGTCAGATGTATCTGCATCGTCACCCGTATTACAAAGGTTAGTTGGTGCATTACCTAGTAGAACTACACCGCCCCACTGACCGATAGAAGTTTCTTCACCAGTAACATCCTGTACCGATGTCATCACGATAGGCGCTGAAGACGTACCAGATGCGTCAATTTGAGAGCCACGACGAACAACCAAGAAGTCATCGCCATCTTCGCCGATTACTGTAGTACCTTCTTGAATAGTTAATACCGCTGCATCAGCGTTGTCGTTACCAACCGCCGTACGACCTTTGATGATCCAGTGAGCATCGTTCGTTAAGGTCATATCTTGAGTGATAGTTAAATCGGTATCTAAACGATAAACAGGCTTATCTGTAATCGTTCCTGAGAATTCGCTTGATACGTCAGTAGCAAAGCCTAGAGAGAACGGCGTATCTACATCAGGGGTAGTCGGTGTCGTTGGTGTTGTAGGTGTAGTTGGTGTTGTTGGAGTTGTTACTACTTCATCACCTTCATTAATATTGATGTCACCGCCACAGCCTGCTAGGACAAGCGCAGTCGTGATAGCACTTACCTTAAATATGTTACGAATTTCCATTAAATTCTCCAGATTTTTGTAATACGGATTCTAAGGTTTGCTAGAGAGTAAAGGAGATCGGTGACATTTTTGTTACAAAGTAAAAAACTTATCGAATTTATTTGAACTTTTTCAGCTTTGAACTAAAGCCAGCGTAAAGCTATTACTTTTCAAATAGATAAAACAAGATTGATTAAAAATAAAACTAAAAGCTTGGCTTGAGGTGTTTAGTTTTTCGTTCTAAACCATTTGGTTATGACAGTTTTGTGACCACGAGTGACAGGTTCTGCGAAATGAATACTGTTAAGGTTGGGGTCGCCAGAGGGCAGCAAATTATTCCAAAAGAGTGCCATTCCCTTTTTCGGTTTTACTGCAATATCTAGCTTGGTGAAGCGGGTGTGACCGCCGTCACATTCATCATTCAAGTAAATCATGCATGTCCACGTTCGCTGACCACGCGATAGACAATGCGCTTTGTACTGCGGGCTTCCTGGAGGAAAGAAGTCGTAGTGAGGTTTGTAATATTCCCCAACATTGTAGTGCTGGGCCTGAATAACTTCCCCTTCTCCCACGCCCAAACTAAGGGCTGAAACAATGCGACTATCAACGTCTTTGACTAGCTTATTACCGAGAAAGGCTAATTCACATGTTGAAGAGGTTCTAATGTCATCAGCGCTAGCGGCTCCTGCCAATTTAGAGGGCGCGAGTTTATCTTTGGTCAGCGCAACAATGTCGTCACACTCTTGGCTGCTCAAGAAGTCATCGTACGCAAAGAGCTGAATGTCACTGGGTTCGGCAAGTGGCTTAGCCTTTTCCACGCGGGCGATAGCACTTTTTGCTAGCTTCTCGTAGAAACTTGAAGAGGGTGAAAACTGATAATTAGTGGGTAAATTGGCGCCGAGCACTTTTTTAATAGTGTCGGGAGAAAAACCGTTTTCCGCTAGGGTTGTCACGATAGTTGGCACAGCTGTCCCTGATAGCAGGCATTTGACAACCCATTGTTTCCACGCTGGCGGCATATACGACACAGTTTTATCCTTTGCTTTTAACGGCGAGTGATGCGGCTTCTACTTTCGCTTTTCTATTCCAATAATCGACGCTGGCGTACCAGTACGTCTTCACGAATGGGGAAATATCCGTCTCTTAACACCTGCTGCTGCCCTTCCTGTGACAAGATATAGCGCAAAAACTCCCTTTCCAGAGTAGGTAAAGGCTCACCAGGCTTTTTATTTATCACTAAATAAAGAAAACGGGCAAACGGATACGTTTCGTTGCGCACCGTATCAATAGAAAGAGGGATTAAGCTGTCTAGCGACTCACCTAAAGGCAGAGCGCGAACTCCTGCGGTTTTATAGCCATAGGCGGCGTAGCCAATCGCGCCTGTACCGCTGGCCACGGACAATACTACAGAAGCAGAGCCAGGTTGTTCGTTTACCGTATTCTTAAAGTCACCATCGCACAGCGCCATCACTTTAAACAAGCCGTAAGTACCCGATACTGAATTTCGACCGTACAGCCTGATAGGAGAACGATAGCCTATATCGTCAACGCCGAGCTGAGACCAATTAGTAATGGCGGTATTGCTGCCACAAAACTGGGTTTCAGAAAACACCGCGTCAACTTGCTCAAGGGTCATACCCGGTAATGGATTGCGTCTGTCCACAAAAATGGCGATGGCATCCATTGCCACTTTTAATACCGTGGGCGGGTAACCGTGTGTTCGCGTAAAGTCCCGTATTTCACTGGGTTTTAATTCCCGGCTCATAGGGCCTATGGTGGCAGTACCTTCAATAAGTGCCGGCGGTGCGGTGGATGAACCTGACGCCTGAATTTGAAAGCCTACCTGAGGATAGAGGGTTTTAAACTCCTGTGACCAAAAGGTCATTAAGTTTGCCAGCGTGTCTGAACCAACCGAGGATATTTTTCCTGCCACCCCAGGCTTGCGCTCATAAGCGGGTACTTGATAGGCGCTCGAAGCGGTGAGAGCGCTTTGCGTTTCTTGGGCGATAGCGTGTGTTGCTGAAGATAAAAACAGACTCACTACCAAAAGTAAGTTTGAAAGACTACAGTATTGCCCTTTCGCCTTGTCATGTCTTTTGCTCACCAACGTTTCTTGCCTCTCAGGGTTACAGCTGTTCTGCAATCAACTCATTGTCCAGCACAAATGAAAATTTGCTGCCTTCACCTACAGTGCTGGTTATGTCTAAACGGGAATTATGATGACTTAATACATGTTTTACAATGGAAAGGCCTAAGCCTGAACCGCCTGTCTTACGTGAACGTGCTTTATCCACGCGATAAAAGCGCTCGGTTAGGCGATTAAGGTGATTGGGTTCGATACCATCACCGTTATCGACCACAGAAAAGTGCGCGCCATTTTGCTTGCGACGCCAGTACACATTAATTTCACCACCAGCTGGCGTGTAGTGCACTGCGTTGAATACTAGGTTTGAGCAAGCACTGCGCAGTTCGGTCTCTACCCCGAAAACATAAAGTTCTTTATCGATGTGGAAGTTTATTGTGTGGTTTTTCTCTTTATTAAGCGCCTGCGCTTCTCTTTCCACCTGCGCAAGGACCACAGGAATATTCACTACATTTTCGTAAATGCGTTCCGAACTTGCCTCAATACGCGACAGCACCAGCAAATCTTCTATCAGATTTTGCATGCGATGAGTTTGCGATGTCATTTCTTTCATCGCTTTTTGCATGAAAGGGTCGGAGTCTTCATCAATAGGAAGAATTTCAAGGTACCCGTTAATGACCGTCAGTGGCGTACGTAGTTCATGAGACACGTTCGCAACAAAGTCTTTGCGCATCTCTTCAAGCTGAGACACTCGCGTTATGTCACGGGCAATTAGCAGCAAGTGCTCATCGCCATAAGGCATAATCCGGTATTCGAAGGTTTTGTTCGGGTTAGTAGGCGACGGTACTTCAATGGGGTATTTATAATTCCCTGCGTGAAAATACTGAATAAATTCAGGGTGGCGCAACAAGTTGTCGATTCTACGCCCAGAGTCTTGTGGCCATTTAAGCCCTAAATCCAATCGTGCAAGGCGGTTACACCAAATAATGCAGGCCTTAGCATCAACCACCACCGCCGCATCAGGCAAGGCTTCAGAACCCTCTCTAAAGCGTTTTACTAATTCGCCAAGCTCTTTACGCTTATTGCGATTACGACGCTGCAGGTAATAAATCCCCTCATAAATATGTTCCCACACGCCACGCACGGTAGGTGGAGACATTTTACGACTGTGCCATAACCAGCGATTTAGCTTGTAAAGATGCCAATAGTTAAACAGCAAAAGCAGTGTTGCACCAATAGCAACAGCGAATAGCATGTCATCCAAATACCACCCGACCAGCGCAAAAACCACAAGGAATAGCACTAAGCGCAATGTACTTCTCAACCAAGAGAACGGGTAATACATGAAATAGCTCGCGTTGTTAAAGATGGAAATAAGCGCACGCCCATTGGGCGCAAAGGCGATTAGGGAATAACGTTGTGCTACTCCCTAAAACTTTAATTATTACAGCTTGGTAGAAAAACGGTAACCCGCGCCGCGTACAGTTTGGATCATAGCATCATGTCCGTGACGAGAGATAGCTTTACGCAAACGTCGAATATGCACATCTACCGTTCTGTCTTCTACGTAGACATTGGTTCCCCAAACATTATCTAGCAGTAGCTCTCGGCTATAGACACGCTCAGGGTGCGTCATAAAGAAGTGCAACAACTTAAATTCAGTCGGCCCCATGTCTAGCGGTTCATCATTTGCCATTACGCGATGTGATACCGGTTCAAGCTTAAGACCATTAAATTCAATGGGCTCCTCACTTGATGTAGGCGTTACCCTACGCATTACTGCTTTGATTCTTGCCACAAGTTCCTTCGGCGAGAATGGTTTAGTAACGTAGTCATCTGCACCTGCATCTAACCCACGAATTTTGTCTTCTTCTTCGCCACGGGCTGTAAGCATGATGACGGGAATGTCACGAGTAAACTCGTGCTGCTTTAAACTTTTAGCTAGCTGTACACCGCTTCCCCCCGGCAACATCCAATCTAATAAGATTAAATCTGGGTAAGGTTCGCAAATTTTTTCTTGCGCGATGTCGAAATCTTCGGCTTCAATAATGTTAAAACCAGACTGCTCAAGCACAAACTTAAGCATTTCACGGATAGGCGCTTCGTCCTCAACCACCAACACTGTACGAGACATCGTAATATTCCTGCTCATTTTTAAACGCCGTTATTATTAATGTGGTCTGTGACAGTTTTATTAAAACGATTACATTTATGTGTCAAGTTTAATACAGGCTTGTTCCAAAGTTTAAATACATAATCTTGTTTATTCATACGATTACGCATATTCTTGAAATTACATAAAATCGACGGTTATTGTTGCAAAGGTGAGCAACGGGTAAGCGCCGTTGGTAATTCAAAAGGTCTGATGTAACAGGGGTGTGTATATCGATGGCTGCGGTCAAGACAGGGTTATCAAGGAAACTTTTAGCCAGAGTGTTGTCAGTGTATTTTTCACTTACACTGCTCGTAACGGTAGGACAGATCTTTACAGAATACCTCAGTACCAAAAATCACGTTGAAGGCGAGCTTCAGACCTTAAAAAACACCTTTTCTTCTAGTCTGACCCGCGCGCTGTGGGAGCTTAACCACGACCAAGTCCGCGCCATCGCCGAAGGGTTAATGTCGCTTCCAATAGTTGAAGGTCTTCAAGTTCGTGGCGAAAACGGTAACTACATTGCCGAGTACGGCATCCGTGCTCAGCGCTCTCCTGCCCCGGTTGACCGTGAAATAATTGAAGATCATCCCGGCGGTGTTTTCAGCTACAGTTTTCCACTTGTATTTAAATTCTCAGGTCGCGAATCTACGGTTGGCGATGTTACCTTGTACTCTAGCTTCGATACTATTTTTAGTCGTATTGAAGTTGGCGTATTTTTTCTTATTGGTAATGCGTTAGTAAAAACCACCTTTCTGGTCTTCTTGTTCATGACCGCATTTCGCACCATGCTTTCTGAGCCGCTACAAACCATTACTGAGCAAATGGGTAATTTTGACCCTCAACATCCAGAGGAAAGTAAGCTCAGCATAAAGCTTGATGATGACAACGAGCTATTACAACTTAAAGAATCATACAACCACGTTATTGATGACCTTATTATTTCAAACAATAAGCTGAAAGACGCGCAGAACGAACTCACCCTAGCCAACAAGAAATTAGACGACCAAAACCTGATTTTAGAACAAGAAGTGGCAAAGAAAACGGCGTCTTTGTCTCAGATCATGCTCGACCTAGAGCAGCAAAAGGACGAGCTTATTGCCCATCAACGAGAGCTTCGTCAGGAAAACGAAAACCGTCAGTATATAGAAGCAGAGCTACGCAAACGTAACCAAGAACTCGCCAGTTCAATGGACACGCTTCATCAAGCACAAGAGCAATTAGTAGAATCAGAGCGTATGGCGTCGCTTGGCGGCCTTGTAGCCGGTATCGCGCACGACGTGAACACGCCATTAGGTGTGAGTGTTACCGCTGCCAGTTTTCTACAAGAGCGACTTAACAACTTAAAAACTGATTTTGAAGATAAAAGCCTGACCAGTAAAAACATGGCAAGTTTTATCGACGAAGCGGAACAAACCGCACTGTTACTTTTAAGTAACTTGGAGCGGGCATCTGACCTTATTGCCAGCTTTAAACAGGTGGCCGTTGACCAAACCAGCGAAACCGAACGCGAGTTTGTTTTAGGTGACTACATCAACGAAATCATTCAGTCGTTAAAACCAAGTTTTAAGCATACTGAACATCAAATAAACGTGTCCTGCCCAGACAACCTGGTTGTCACCTGTGCCCCTGGCGCTATTGCGCAAATTGTCACCAATATGGTTGTTAACTCAATCACACACGGGTTTGAAAACAAGACAGCGGGCACAATCACATTAGATGTGAAAGAAGCCGGTAATAACGTGGTGATCAATTATAAAGATAACGGCAGAGGCTTAAGCGAAGAAGAGCTTAGCAAGTTGTTTGATGCATTCTTTACCACTAAACGCGCGGAAGGTGGCAGTGGTTTAGGCACGCATATTATGTATAACTTGGTGACGCAGTCACTGCATGGCCATATCGAAGCCGACAGCACTTTGGGCAACGGTTTACACTACACCATTCGCTTTCCGAAAAAGAGTGCTTAAACCTTCTTGTCACTATCTATCTGAGGAGCGCACAATAAGTGCGCTTTCTAGTATCTAACAACCTTTTATTCAATTGCACCGCTCGTCGTACATTGGTACGCTTGCGCCCTATTTTTATCAAGAGAATGCTTACACTATGTGGTTTAAAAATGTAAAAGCCTATCAAATTACTCAGCCGCTATCGCTAGATGAAGGCGATTTAGAGCGCGCCCTCAACGAGCATGCGTTCAGACCTTGCGGTAGCCAGGATTTGGCCACGATGGGGTTTGCTTCCCCTTTTTCTCAGGCGGGTAAGCAAGGCACCATGTTCCATGTTGTTCAACAGCGTTTTTGGATAACACTAAAGAAACAGGAAAAAATCTTGCCCGGCGCAGTGGTAAATGCCGAGCTAGACGAGATGGTAGCTAAAATTGAAATGGAAACAGGTTCACCCGTTGGCAAAAAAGCCAAAGCTGACCTTAAACAAGAAATTCAAACTCGCTTGCTACCTCAGGCCTTTACAAAAAACACTTACACTCATGGTTTTATCTCGCTTGCTGACAACTTAGTCGTAGTTGACGCATCATCTGACGGCAAAGCCGAAGCCTTTTTGGCTATGGTAAGAAAAGCCATAGGCTCACTGCCAGTTGTACCGTTTACGCGTAGAAGCCTTCAAAGCGAACTTACACACTGGGTTACTGAATCAACCCCAGAAGGCGTAGGCTTACTTGAAGAAGCTGAGCTTAAATCTACCGATGACACGGGCAGCGTTATTCGCTGTAAAAATCAGCCGCTAGACAGTGAAGAAATCAGTATTCACTTAGATGCAGGTAAACTGGTTCAAAAAGTTGCGTTCGAATATGCAGAAACGCTCACCGCTATTATTTGTGAAGACGGTGCCATCAAACGCATTAAGTTTACCGACCGTATTAAAGAAGAAACTGACGATGTGCCAAAAGATCAAGTAGAAGCGCGTCTTGATGCAGAGTTTGCGCTAATGTCAGCCGAAATTTGTACGCTGCTTAACTTCCTTCGTGGAGCGCTTAACCTTAACGACGATAGCTTATAAGCAAGCCGCAAGGAAAAACCTCCTATATTTTGATACCTATGGCCTGTTGATTTTTGCTGTACAGCAAAAATCAACAGGCCTTAGTTAGCCAAACGGTAATTGGCATTTCTGCAGTATTATTGAAATACACTTTTTAAGTTACCGACTTACGCAGTGGCAACCTTCTTTAAGCTGTCTCAGATAGGATAGTGAATCACTACAACAAAGCGCGTTTCTCCCACTTCGTCGCGATAACCGTGGGGCTGGTCTGCGCGCAATATACATTGCTCTTGCGCCTGATAGGTTTTCCACTGACCATCTTGCAAGACCCCTAACTTTCCTTGCAGTACGTGAATATGCTCGGTGACACCTATTTGGTGAGCCGAAGAGTGCTGTTCATGGAAGTCCGTTAGGCATAGTTCAAACATTTCAAACTGGGTAACTGAGTTAAACGGGAACAGCGTTTTAATGGTTACGTTTGGGTCGTTAGCGAACTTGTTATCAGCGTCTTGAGACGAAGGTGCTGTTTCATCACCAGACAAGAAAGAAGAAAAAGAGCAGTCAAGACCTGTGGCTATTTTCCACAGCGTCGCGATTGTAGGGCTAGACTCGCCTCGCTCTATTTGCCCAAGCATGGCTTTGGACACCCCTGTCAATTTGGCTGTTTTATCAAGTGAAAGACCCCGCCCTTTACGAACTGATTGCAGGTGTTGAGCAATGCTTTTTGAAATAGCAGAAGGCTGCGTATTCGCTTTTGTCATTTAATCAATGCCTTTTTATTTTTGTCGCAGAAGCTACCAATGCACTTGTGCGTTATAACGCACAAGTGGTAAGTTACCTTACGTGCGCTATAGCGCACAATTAATTAGAGTAGCACATTTGCAAAACGCTATAAGCGTGTTTTTGTGAGACGGGGTTCAAACCAATGTTTAAGCACGGGTATTTTCATGAGTAAATGGAAGGTTAGCCATATCAGCGCGGGGCTTACCGCCGTTACGGTAGGTTATAGTAGCTCTGTTGTCATCATCATTGATGTGGCGCGCAAAGCCGGCGCCAGCGACGACATGGTAGTAAGCTGGCTGTTAGCACTTGGACTTGGTATGGGTATTACCTGTATTGTGTTCTCGTGGCTTTCTAAACTGCCCGTTGTTACCGCATGGTCTACGCCTGGAGCGGCTTTTTTGTTAACTAGTATTGGAGACTACGCTTTAAGCGAAGCCATTGGCGCATTTGTAATATGTGCTTTGCTTTCTTTTATAACCGCCCAAAGTCGTAGCTTGCTTCGTCAAATTAGTCGAATTCCACCAGCAATTTCATCTGCGCTTTTGGCCGGTATTCTTTTACCTATATGCCTTGCTATCTTTACTGATGTTAACGAAGCGCCACATTTAGTCGCGCTATTTATTGCAATATATTTAATAGGAAGCCGACTATTTCCTCGCTACCTTATGCTCTTATTACTGGTTATGTCTGTAAGCATAAGTTTATTCATGAGCAATTCAAATGACGTTTTTTCTTCATCCAGCCATGCATCGATGCTTTCAACTGAGACAGCACCAGGGGCGTCATCAGTATTTACCTCTATATTTACACTCCCCGCTCCCATTTGGGTAACCCCCAGCTTCTCGCTAAGCGCCGCCATTGGGTTAGCATTTCCCCTTTTTCTAATTACTACTCTTTCCCAAAACTTGCCAGGCATAGCCATTCATCATGCCCATGGCTACACGCCTGACCACAAGCCTATTTTATCAGGCATTGCCATTGTGCAAGCCTTATTAGCGCCGTTTGGTGGTTTCACCTTCAACCTGGCGGCAATCACAGCAGCATTGTGCATGGGTGAGCAGGCAGATAGCGAAAAGTCACAACGCTATAGAGCGGCCATCGCAGCAGGTGTGGCGTATTTGTTCATGGGGTTATTAGCGTCTGTGGTTGTAGCACTATTTGTCAGTATGCCCAGTATTATCATTCACCTTCTTGCTGGGCTTGCACTGCTAGCTACGCTGCAAGGAGCAGTGGTTCGTGCCATGGAAGTGGAACACCATAGAGCCCCTGCACTGCTTACCATGTTGTGTACGGCATCAGGGTTTAGTTTATTTTCCATGACCTCAGCGGTGTGGGGGTTGGGATTAGGGTTATTACTACTTTACGTTCAAAAGAAGCCTGTTAGCGCGTAGTAGCATTTGTTTGCATTGTGCTTTTTCATTGTCATCTTCACCTAACAAAAAGACCGGTAGTGAAGCATAACTTCAGTACCGGCCTTTGCAGCATTTTGTAGCTTAAAACACTTACAAGAAGATTTGCTTCGCTGCGTTTGCAAGCTCTTCAAACTCATCTGAATGAAGTTCGCCCATGTCTTCAACCACGCCACGCTGAATGGCTAAGTTTAATACTGCATCTTTTTGGCTATCTATCGCTCCTGAGACAGCAGCACCCACACGAACAAAGTCGATATAGGTTAACTCTTCAGGCATGTAGCTTAGGTCTTTCCAGTTCTTTGCTACGTTAACAAACGTATCGCCAAAGCCCCACTCCGTCATGATACTTGCGCCAATTTGACCCGCTAGTTTGTCGATAGCCACTTCTAGGAACGAAGGGTTGGCAAAGACTTCAGGGTGGCGCTCAGCTTCAGTTAATATTGGCAGTACACCAATGTTGTGAACCAGTGCCGCTAATGTCATGGTATCCATGCTCATTTCACGCTTTTTAGTACGTGCGATATACAGCTGAAGTACAGCCATAGAATTAGCCACGATATTAACTGTGTTAGCCCACTCTTGTTGTAGATAGCGTGCAACTACATCGTTTTTAGAGACGAATAATTGCTCCATCGCGAGTGCAGTTGAGATGTTTTTAATTTGGCGTAGACCGATTCGTGTTACCGCTTGGCTGATAGAAGTAACTTTTACGCTACGTCCCATATAAGCACTGTTCGCAATTTTGATCATTCTTGCGCTAAGTGATGGGTCTTGACCAATCACATCACCCATCGCGTTTAAGTTAATATCGGGATCATCTGCCGCTTTGCGGACTTTCAATGCAATAGCAGGAAGCGTGGGGAGGACCAGTGTGTCATTATTTATTTTTTCAACCAATATGGTTGAAAGCGCGTTCTGTGTAGACATATTTCTACCCTTAGAAAGTTCCAAATAGCCTTGTGAAGGCGATAGGTTGCTTTACCAGTTAATCCTCTCAAGCATCAGCACGTCTGATGACAAAAGTAGATCGGATGTTTGTGCGTTGCATTCCATGCGTTAACTCACATAGGCCTCTATGTTTCACGCTAAAATACAAACCGTTATTGTTTTATTATGGTATTTCTATCACCATACTATAGTAGCTCTTTAGTTTCGACCAACTAAAAAGAAAGCGTTGGAACGAATCATTAGTAACGGCAGAACCACCAGAGCTTTTATAAAGTATAGACAACTGGTAGCAAACCACTATTGATATTAAACAAATAATTTTCATACTTTTGTATTAAATCAAAAGCATAGCTATAGTGAACTACCTAATCACCGCCCCTAAATACTGTAGAACAATACGGTAAAACGACACGGTAAAAAGTCATTATGAAAAAAATAATTTCAACTTACTCTCCTATTGCTGCGGCAGTAGCGGGTTTATTCATGCTAACTGCCTGCAGCAAAAGCGCCGATACAACACAAACTCAAACGGCAAAACCTGAAACTGCAGCGGAGCAAACCTTACTTGTTGATGAGTCTCGCTTGTCTATTTATCACGGTGTAGATCTTACCAGCGATTTGTCACACCTTAGTGACAATCAACATAAGATGCTTTCACTATTAATCGATGCGTCGAAAATCATGGATGACTTGTTTTGGAAGCAAGCGTTTTTCGATGACAAAGATGCGTTTCTTTCTTCTATAAGCGACGAAAAGATTCGTCACTTTGCAGAAATAAACTATGGCCCTTGGGATCGCCTCAACGGCGACACGCCTTTTATCAGCGGCTATGACGATAAAGCGCTGGGTGCTGAGTTCTACCCACACGATATGGAAAAAGAAGAGTTTGCCACTGCAGATTTTGCCGATAAGCAAGGCCTCTATTCCATAGTTAAGCGCGATGAAGCTGGCAACCTTTATTCAGTACCATACTCTGAAGCGTACAAGAATGAGTTAATGAAGGCATCTGACCTACTTAAAAAAGCGTCTGAGCTTGCTGAAGATGAAAGCTTCAAACAATATTTGCAGCTGCGCTCTGAAGCCCTATTGTCGAACGATTACCTTGCTTCTGATATGGCGTGGATGGATATGAAGACCAACCCTGTAGAGTTGGTTATTGGTCCGATTGAAAGCTATGAAGACCAATTGTTTGGCTATCGTGCAGCGTTTGAAGCTTACGTTCTTATTAAAGATTTAGCGTGGAGTGAAAAGCTAGCTAAGTACGCGGCATTCTTGCCTGAATTACAGCAAGGCCTTCCTGTAGCCGATGCCTACAAAGCGGAAATGCCAGGGTCTGACGCAGACCTAAATGCCTATGATGTGGTTTACTACGCCGGTCACTCTAATGCAGGCAGCAAAACCATTGCGATTAACTTGCCAAATGACGAGCGTGTACAGCTAGAAAAAGGCACCCGCCGCCTTCAGCTTAAAAACGCGATGCGCGCTAAGTTCGATACTATTTTGGTGCCTATTGCGGATACGTTAATTGTACCAGAGCAACGTGAACACATTACGTTCGACGCCTTTTTCGCGAACACCATGTTTCATGAAGTGGCACACGGTTTAGGCATTAAGAACACCCTGGATGGTTCAGGGACCGTGCGCGGAGCACTTAAAGAGCATGCGTCAGCTCTTGAAGAAGGCAAAGCGGATATTCTAGGTTTGTACATGGTACAAAGTCTTCTTGAAAAAGGTGAAATTACTGAAGGTACACTAGAAGATTATTACGTTACCTTTATGGCTGGCATTTTCCGTTCTGTGCGTTTCGGCGCAAGCTCTGCACACGGAAAAGCGAACATGATCCGCTTTAATTTCTTTGCCCAGCAAGGCGCTTTCGAGAAAACAGAAGACGGCATGTACCGCGTAAATATGGAGAAGATGGGCGCTGCGGTAGAAGCACTTTCTGAACTAATCCTTACACTACAAGGTGACGGCGATTACGATGGCGTGGCGAAGCTAGTAGAAACTATGGGGGTAATTAAGCCTGATCTTGCTTCTGACTTAGCACGCTTAGAAGCGGCGAGCATTCCGGTTGATATTCACTTCAATCAGGGTAAGAAAGTGCTGGGACTTGCTGACTAAGTAAGCACTGGACTTATCAAATAAAAATGCCGCCCTGAGATAACTATCGAGGGCGGCATTTTTGTATCGCTAATTACACGCGCTACTCTACATGCTGCTTCATGTTTTCGGTATATGGAGGCCAGCCTAACGGTTTACCCGCTAATACATGCAAATGAATGTGGTACACCGTTTGGCCACCATACTCATTACAGTTCATTACGGTACGAAAGCCTTGGTCGGCAAACCCTTGCTCCTTTGCAATTTTTGCTGCAACAAATGACAAGTGCCCCACCACCTCGCGGTCTCCTGCGGTAATATCATTTACCGTAGCAATTTGCTTTTTCGGGATAACCAGAAAGTGAGTCGGTGCCTGTGGATTTATATCTTTAAACGCCAGCGCCAATTCATCTTCGTACAAAATGTCCGCAGGAATTTCCTTGCTGATAATTTTATCAAATATTGTTTCTGCCATGTCTCACTTCCCTTCCAATGAGGTGTTTACCAATTACATTAGCGAGTTAAAAACTCACTAGCTAACCTAATCATAAGGTTAAAATTTGAGTATTTTCATTCTTCGTTATGGGCGCAATTCTAAACAAAATTTTACGCCCTATTTTCCTTGCTTAGGCGAAAACAAACCACAGTAGCACTGCGCCCAAAGCCAAGCGATATATAACGAAAGGCAGCATGCCGATACGCGATATCCAGCTTAGGAACAAATAAATACAAAGGTAGGCGCTTACGAATGAAAACGCCGCGCCATAAAGCAATGCATACCAGTCTACCGCTTCGTTGGCATTAAGCAGGTCTAGAGTGGCTAATAGCCCCGCACCTAAGATAACCGGAATAGACAGTAGAAAAGAAAAGCGCGCACACGCTTCGCGCTTCAGGCCTAACATCAAACCTGCAGTCATAGTAATGCCTGAGCGAGATGTGCCCGGGATAAGAGCCAATACTTGCGCTAACCCTATATAGATGGCTTGCTTAAGCGTCAGTCCTTCAAGCTCTTGTTCACGTTTTGCAGTGGCATCGGCGTACCATAGTAGCAAGCCAAAAATAATGGTGGTGCCCGCTATTACGAGCGCCGTACGTGCGTTTTCTTCTATCCAGCCTTTCATTAAAAAGCCAATAATAACGGCTGGTATAGTCGCCACGATAACGTACCAAGCAAGTTTACTGTCGGTAGATTGCTGCTTGCTAAACCCTTGAGTTACCCATGCCACGGTCATTTGAGCTATTTCTTGACGAAAGTAGATCATAACTGCGAGCAGGCTTCCTACATGAACGGCAACGTCAAAGGCCAAGCCTTGACTTACCCACCCAAAAAGTTCTGCGGGTAACAACAAGTGTCCAGAGCTACTGATAGGAAGGAATTCAGTTACGCCCTGAATAATCGCTAAAATAATGATTTCGAAAAGTGTCATTCCTTTGCTTAACTCCAAGTAAAGTCAATTGGCCATAGTTGCTGTTTCTGTTTATCAAAGTTTTGCCACATTTGGGCATAGGTTTCTTGCGTTTCAGGGTGAATGTCGTTGGGAACAAGTTCAGCTAACGGCCAAAGCACGAACGCGTTGTAGCAAATTTCTTCGCGAGGTAAAACCACGGGGGTGGAAGTTACCTTACTATCATAGGTAAGCAAATCGAGATCAAGGGTTCTGGCGCAGAATTTTTTGTCAGTATGCACCCTGCCGTTGTCTTTTTCTATCGCCTTTAATATCGCGCATACTTCTTCTACACTTTTCGACGTCGTCGCACGTGCTGCCGCGTTATAAAACGGGCTGCCGTTGAAGCCCACCGCTTCGCTCTCGTAAACCGACGACACTGTCACGTCAGAGAAATGCTGCCTCAGCGCGACTAAAGATTGCTTGGTGTAATATTCGCGCTCAATGTTTGAGCCAATACTAATTAAAATTGTATGTTCAGACATTAATTGCGCTCTTTACGCATTTCAACGGCAACGGTTTGTGCATTTGGCAGGATGTTCGGTTTTACTATTTTCAGGGTTATCGAAGTAGCCGAAAAATTAGCAAGTACGGCGTCCATTACTCTGCTACCGAAGGCTTCAAGCAGCTCGAAGGTGCTTTCTTTACCAACATCTACAATACACTCTGCCACTTTTGCGTAGTCTACTGTGTCTGCAACATCGTCACTTTGCATCGCTGCGCGCAAATCGACCTCAAGTATTACATCAAGAAGTAATTGGGTGGTTTTCACTCGCTCCCAATCATAAACACCAATCAGGGTATCTACTTCAAGCCCTGTTATATAAATTTTACCCATGGAATTTTTCATCTTGTACTGTTATTAACCAGTTCATAGGCATTTCTATCGGCCTTACTACTGGTCTTACTACTGCGCTTTCACCCACATATTGCTGGTAAACGGTGGTATATCGCGTTTGGATGGAGTAGCTTTACGCTTGTGTGGCACAACTATACCGTTGTATGACAACTTGGAGCAACCAAGGTTTAACAATTTAATGCGGTTAACGCTTGTTGAGCTTACCCACTGGAAATTTGACCTGACAGAAGGCAATGCTTTTCAAACGTTTTTAATAATTAGAATGAAAAAATGATTTCGCTAACTCTTTTAATGATTGCTGTTGCCTACTTATTTGGCTCACTTTCAAGTGCTGTGGTTATTAGCCAATTGTTTGGGTTGCCTGACCCGAGAACCGCTGGTTCTAAAAACCCTGGCGCCACTAACGTTTATCGACTGGGCGGTCGTATTCCAGCGCTACTTGTGCTTGTCATGGATATATTAAAAGGCACTATTCCCGTGTACGGCAGTTACTTTTTGGGAATAGAGCCAATAATGCTTGGCGTGATCGCGATCTTTGCCTGCTTAGGTCATATCTTTCCGCTTTATTTCGGTTTTAAAGGCGGTAAAGCGGTCGCCACAGCCTTCGGCGCCATGCTCCCCATTGGGCTCGATTTAGCAGGTTTGCTTATTTTGAGTTGGGTAGCGGTAGTCTTTTTCACAGGTTACTCTTCATTGGGCGCGCTTATTGCGGTATCTCTTGCGCCGCTGTTCACATTTTTGATAAAGCCCTTATATACCGTTCCCGTGGCAATGCTTTCTCTACTTATCATCTTACGTCACAAAGACAACATTACCCGCCTGTTAGCGGGCAACGAAAGTAAAATATGGGATAAAGGAAAAGTTAAAGAGTAAGTGCTTGTTCCAACACCTTTAATTTACCGTCTATCGGCGTGATTGGCGCAATGCCAAGTATTTTAGCTAGCGCAGGATAAACCTCTAAGTTGCTAAATACAGGTAAAGTGGTATTTGGTTTAAACGCAGGTCCCACCGCAACAAACGTCGCCCCCATATCAGGCAACGTATTTACGTAACCATGCCCGCCTTTGCTAATGTGCATGCTGTTAGCGTCTATAAAACGTGCCGGCGGTGCAATTTCAAGAATGATATCGCCGGTTCTGTTGCCCAACTCCATATGTCGCTTTGCGCGCTGCTTATCGTTTAACACTATGTAGCGATTTGAAGCTATGCGGTTCAGGCGCTCAATTTCATTAGCGACGTACTCATCAGACACGCCTTCTCTGGCGTACAGGTGAACTTGCGCTCCTTCATTTTCAAAAATGAAATTTTCAGGAATAGACAAAGACTCAACCTCAATAAGCATATTCTCATCCACTGGCGTCATGCCGTGGTCTGACACCACCACCAGATTTACCGGCAAATCTAATGCATTGATTCGTTCGTACAGTTGGCCGATAAGCGCGTCGACTTTCGCAACCGCATCACTGGTTTTATCGGAGAAAGGTCCTTCATCATGTCCAACTGAATCGGTCAGCGAAAAATAACCCGCAATAAAGCGAGGGCGCGACACCTCAGGCAGTTTCAACCAAGTTATAATTTGGTCGACGCGCTGCTGGTAGTCTGAATATTTAGAGTAGTGGTAGAAATAGCTTGGTAAGGTACCTGAAATGCGTGAGTCAGACTCTGGCCAGAAGAAGGTCGCTGCCTTCATACCGTGATATTCCACTAAATTCCATAATGGTGTTGCCGTAATCCACGTGCTGTCCATACCGCCATAACCCAGTTTGTATTGAGCATAGCCTTCTTTAGTGGGGCGAGACTTATCAAAAAAGCGATTGTTTACAATACCGTGGTGTTTCGGCAATAACCCAGTGATAAGTGATATATGATTGGGAAAGGTATTCGACGGATAAACTGGGGTCATAGACGACGCCCTAACGCCCTGCTCTGCAATGGCACGAAGGTGTTTGGCGTTATGTAACTCAATATAATCGTGGCGAAATCCATCAAGAGAAATAAGCACGACATACTGCTCTTGCTGCAACCCTGTAGCTGGTTGTTTTGCAGGTGCTTTGCTCGATGCCATTGCGTTGAATGCAGAGAGCGCGGCAAAGGTAAGGGAAATAAATAACAGCAACGTAGAGTATAGTGACGATGTCGTTTGGTTTATGCCGTCTGTTTTTAAGCGCATGCTTTCTTTATCCCTTACTTGATGTTCGCCTTAGTAAAACAAAAGGCAATGAAATGCGCTTTCATTGCCTCTTACTTATAGTTTTTCTGGTTGGCTTGCTATGCTCAATTACCGCCCAGTGCTCCTAGTGATAACCGATATCGCCTTTACGACCTGCTGCTACAATCAACAGCGGTTTAAATCGCTGACAAGGTATCAAGGGGCCAGCGCGGCTTCGCTTGCGACGACAGCGCCAAGGTTTCTCCGGCCTTCAAACGCTGCATACCCGCATAGGCAATCATAGCGCCATTGTCTGTACAATACGCTAAGCTCGGGTAAAACACCTCACCTTTTAGCTCTTTCATCAGGGCTTTCATCTCACTGCGCAGCATAGTATTCGCACTTACACCGCCAGCAATAACCAAGCGTTTCATGCCTGTCTGCTTTAATGCTCGCTTACATTTTATAATAAGCGTATCAACGACGGCTTCTTGGAACGCATACGCAATATTCGCTTTAATCTGCTCAGCATTTTCACCGGTTAGGTCAGCATCGCGAATAGTGTTCGCCGCAAAGGTCTTTAAACCACTGAAACTAAAATCTAGTCCTGGTCTGTCGGTCATCGGGCGAGGAAACTTATAGTGTCCCGCTTCTCCCTTTTCGGCCAATTTTGCTAAAAGAGGACCACCGGGATAATCAAGACCAAGTAATTTGGCGGTTTTATCAAAGGCTTCACCAGCAGCGTCATCGATAGACTCACCAAGTACTTCATATTGACCAATGCCTTCTACCTTAACCAGCATTGAGTGGCCACCAGAAACCAATAAAGCAACGAAAGGAAATTCAGGAGCGTCGTCTTCAAGCATAGGCGCTAACAAATGCCCTTCCATATGATGAACACCCACCGCAGGCACATTCCACGCATAGGCCAATGAACGCCCTACCGACGACCCTACTAACAATGCCCCTACTAAACCTGGGCCTTGGGTAAAAGCAACACCGTCAATGTCTGACGGTTGTGTGTCGGCGTCTTCCATAGCCTTTTCAATTAAAGGAATGATCTTTCTCACGTGATCCCGTGAGGCAAGTTCAGGTACTACGCCACCATAGTCGGCGTGCAGCTTAACTTGGCTGTATAGCTCGTGCGACAGCAACCCCTTTTCATCGTCATAAATCGCGATGCCAGTTTCGTCACAAGATGTTTCTATTCCTAAAATACGCATGGGGAGTAACCCTTTTACTACTAACTTCAATGCCTAGTTTTTGGATTTGCTACAGTCTGCTTAATTCAAAAGGTCTTCGTACCGTTGTTGCAAACCACATTGTTAACGCGAATACCAAAAACTGAGTAAATAATTCTGGCGATCTGGCGCGATCATCTTTATGATCCCGCCGCGATCATAATACTACCCTAGTCAGGATCATCCAATTTCACACTTTTGATCACAATCGTCTTTCAAAAGGAAATTGAGCAAGAAAACATTCTGAAAAGGGCGCTTACTACGAGCCGAGTTAAACAACCCGGTGCTTAACGAGCGCAGAGTTTACCTTTAATCCTGCATTCATGGAATGCCAGTGAACAGGTAAATGAACGGTAAATGCACAATATTGGCTATTTTTTGGCAATTCATCCTTTACTTTCTCTGTAGATATGATTAGAATTTCGCACCATTTTTAACCCGGGTGGCCTTTTTAGCGCACAATTTTACCCGGATTTACACAGTAAAAGTTTTGAGGTGAGTGTTTAATGCCTATCGTTAAAGTTAGAGAAAACGAGCCGTTTGATGTGGCGCTGCGTCGTTTTAAGCGTTCTTGTGAAAAAGCAGGTGTTCTTTCTGAAGTTCGTCGTCGTGAATTCTTCGAAAAGCCAACTTGGGAACGCAAGCGCAAGAAAGCTGCCGCTAAGAAGCGTCATCTTAAGAAGCTAGCTCGTGAAAACGCACGTCGCGTAAAACTCTACTAATATAGGGTTAAGTAACGAGTCTGAAAGGTGTTGCAATTGCAGCACCTTTCGCGTTTCTGGGCCTCTATTTTTTGGCCTTATTCTTATCGACTCCATTTTTTCCTTTTCAAATGGTTGCATTTGATTTTCAACCTAAGGCTTAATAATACCAGTCCGCATAGATGATTATCCACTCAGCGAGATTTAAAATGTTCGTAATCGCGGCGTGTTACCGCAGGTATAGTGGTTCTACATCAAGGTGACACAACAAAGAGTACGGACATTTTAAACTCGCCCTTCGGGAAGGTCTGGCAAGCTTCCTAGCTTCATTCTGGGAATTTGAAAGGGAACAGCCATTCCTGCATTCCCACGCTTCGCTAGGAAACTTGCCAGCGCCTTCTGAGTGGGCAATGATCTATGCGGATTGGTATGAACTCTACTAATAAAAAATCAGGAAACATCATGGCACTAATTGATGATTTAAAAGCTGCGCAAAAAGATGCGATGCGTGCAAAAGAAAAAGTACGTCTTGGTACTATTCGTATGGCAATGGCTGCCATTAAGCAAAAAGAAATCGATGAGCAAATTACGCTAGACGACAGTGCAATCTTAGCGGTACTAACCAAAATGGTTAAGCAGCGCCAAGACGCCGCCGCGCAATACGACGCAGCCAATCGCGACGACCTTGCTAGCAAAGAGCGTGAAGAAATCACTTACATTGAAGATTTCTTACCCCAGCCTTTGACTGACGATGAGCTAAATGCACTTATCGACGAAACCATGGCAGCGACCGGCGCATCGGGCATGCAGGATATGGGTAAAGTAATGGGCGCCTTGAAACCCAAGGTGCAAGGCCGCACCGACATGGGAGCTTTGAGTGCAAAAATTAAAGCGCGCTTGAACGCTTAAACTCTGCACTTTTGTCAAAGTGAATTACCCTGAAGGTGTGCGTTGTCACACCTTCATTGTTCTCATTTTAACACTTCCCTGTTACAGTACTTCACTGTTTTTATTACGTTGTAACTTGTCGTCTCAAACGCTGTTACGACTTGTACTTTTCTAATTCTTTTTTAACTTACTCTTGTTGAAAGTACCCTCATGGCTGGAAAGATACCTCGCGATTTTATAGACGACCTGCTGTCACGTACCGATGTGGTAGAAGTGGTAGATAGCCGAGTTAAGCTTAAAAAAGCAGGTAAAAATTACCAAGCGTGCTGTCCCTTCCATAACGAAAAGTCGCCTTCGTTTACCGTCAGTCAAGATAAACAGTTTTACCACTGTTTTGGCTGTGGCGCTCACGGTAATGCTATCTCGTTTATTATGGAATTTGACCGCCTAGAATTTGTTGAGGCGATTGAAGAGCTAGCACGCTATCACGGACTTGAAGTGCCACGTGAAAAAGGCAGTCGCCCTGCCATGAGCGAAGAGAAAAAACAGCAACAGCAAGACGATTATGCAGTCATGGAGCAAGTTGCGCGTTTCTTCCAGCACCAGTTACGTCAAAACGGCAACAGCAAAAAGGCCATCGACTATTTGAAAAATCGTGGGCTAAGCGGCGATATCGTTAAGCAATGGGAAATTGGCTACGCCCCTGACAGCTGGGACGCACTGCTAAATACCTTTGGCAAAGATCCACAGCGCATCAAACAGCTGGTCGATTTAAAGCTGGTAAATAAGAATGACCAAGGACGTACCTACGACTTCTTCCGCGACCGCATTATGTTTCCTATCCGGGACAAACGAGGTCGTGTGGTGGGTTTTGGTGGCCGAGTATTAGATGACGGCGGCCCTAAATACTTAAACTCGCCAGAAACGCGAATCTTCCACAAAGGCAGTGAACTTTTCGGTTTTTACTCAGCCAGACAAAAAAACCGTAGTCTAGATACGGTGGTTATTGTAGAGGGCTACATGGACGTAGTGGCACTCAGTCAGTTCGATATTAATATTGCTACTGCTGCGTTAGGTACAGCCACCACGCCTGAACATATTCAAATGCTGGTTCGCGCTACGTCTCACATTGTGTGTTGTTACGACGGTGACCGCGCTGGTCGTGAGGCCGCATGGCGCGCTTTAGAAAACGCCCTACCCGCATTAAAAGACGGCGTACGTATTTCGTTTTTATTCCTACCCGATGGCGAAGACCCTGACACTATGGTGCGTCAGGTGGGGAAAGATGCGTTTATGGAGATGCTAAATGACGCTATGCCGCTTTCTCGTTTCTTCTTTGAGAACTTATTAAAAACTCACAACGTGGGTACGCCGGAAGGCAAGATTGCCCTTAAAAAAGCGGCAATGCCACTTATCGAAAGTACGCTTGGTGATGATCAAAAACAAATGTTGCTGGAAGAGCTGGCCAAGCACACCGGTGAGTTTGACCGATTTAAGCTTCAGCAGGATATCACCAAAGCCAATCAAGGTACGAAGCAGGCTTACTCGCCGAATCGCAACCAAGTGAATAAGCCTAAGCTATCGCCACTTCGCATGTTAATTCGTTTACTGTTAGATAAACCTGAACTAGCTACTCTCTGTGAAGATGTCCAAATTGATATATTCGCAGGTAGCAACGCTGCTGGCATGGATTTATTACGCGATGTGCATCGCTATTGCGTAAGTCACCCTCAAGCAAAAACCGCTCAGCTTGTTGAAAATTTCCGCGACCATCCCCATTCTTCTACTATCGCGAAATTATTGTTACAAGAACACTTGGTTAAAGACGAGGATGCTGAACGGGTTTATAACGACAGCTTCGCTCGCTTACTGGACGGGCATTTCGATAGCCGCATTGAAACCTTAATTTCACGCTCGCGGGTTCAGCCGCTAACTCAAGCGGAAAAACAGGAACTGAATCTGCTTATGAAGGAAAGACAGAAGAGTTAACCTGATCTGAAGTTATTAAGCACCGCTAACCTCCAATGGTTGGGGCTAATGCTCTTGTAAATGTTACTGGCTAAAAAATCGGCCGTGAATCTGGTAAAACCACCGCGAAATCTGCTATACTGGCTAATTCGCTGCAGGCACAGATATAAGTGCTTCGTTTACTTTGAAGTGAACAAAATTGCAGCAGCACGAGTAGCAAAGATATAGCCGAACATAACGGGCAGATCCAAACCCGAGCAGATGTGCATCGCAACATAATGGTTAAGACCAGCGTGGCATCGAGCATTAACGGCCTTGATACAAAAGCAGTACTACAGCAGAACAGGGAACATACCTAGTCGTATGTTGTCTTTTCTATTGCAAACTAATTGAATGTGAGAAGTGTAGGTTATATGGCGCAAAGCAAGCAGTCTCAGATTAAACTCCTGATTGCAAAAGGTAAAGAGCAAGGTTACTTAACCTTTGCAGAAGTAAACGACCACCTGCCGCAAGATATTGTCGATTCTGATCAAATCGAAGACATAATCCGCATGATTAACGACATGGGAATTCAAGTTTCTGAATCAGCTCCTGATGCAGATGAACTTCTCATGCAAGAAGCGAATGCTGACGAAGATGCTGCAGAAGCGGCAGCTCAGGCACTAGCTACTGTAGAAAGTGAAATTGGCCGTACGACTGACCCGGTTCGCATGTATATGCGTGAAATGGGTACGGTTGAACTTCTAACTCGTGAAGGCGAAATTGAAATCGCTAAGCGAATTGAAGATGGTATCAACCAGGTACAATGTTCAGTTGCTGAATACCCAGAAGCCATCACTTATCTATTAGACCAGTGGGATCTTTACGAAGCAGAAGAGATTCGCTTAAGCGACATCATCTCTGGTTTTGTTGATCCTAATGATGACCAAGATCTTGCTCCAACAGCTACCCACGTTGGCTCTGAGTTATCTGAAGAAGAATTAGATGATGAAGACGACGATGAAGATGATGAAGACAGCGATGAAGACGATAGCGGTGTAGACCCTGAGCTTGCCCGTGAACGCTTCACTGAGCTACGTGAACAATACCTAAAAACTCGTGAAGTCATCGAGAAGAAAGGTCGTGCTCATGCTGACTCTCGCGCACAAATCAACGCATTAAGCGATGTGTTCAAAGAATTCCGCCTGGTTCCAAAGCAATTCGATCGCATGGTTAAAAACATGCGCGAGATGATGGATAAAGTGCGTATTCAAGAGCGCCTTGTGATGAAGTTCTGCGTGGTTAACGCCAAAATGCCGAAGAAAGACTTCATCAAAGCTTTTGCAGGTAACGAAACGTCTAACGCGTGGTTACATGAAGCAGTTAAATCAGGTGCACCTTACGCCGCTGAGCTTGCTGTAAATCAGGAAGAAATTGAGCGCTGTATTAGCAAGATGAACCAAGTTGAACAGGAAACTGGCTTGGTAATCGCAGATATCAAAGACATCAACCGTCGTATGTCAATCGGTGAAGCGAAAGCACGCCGTGCGAAGAAAGAAATGGTTGAAGCTAACCTACGTCTTGTTATCTCAATTGCTAAGAAGTACACCAACCGTGGTCTTCAATTCCTTGACCTTATCCAAGAAGGTAACATTGGTCTAATGAAGGCGGTGGATAAGTTCGAATACCGTCGTGGTTATAAGTTCTCAACTTATGCAACGTGGTGGATTCGTCAGGCAATTACCCGCTCAATTGCAGATCAGGCGCGTACTATCCGTATCCCTGTTCACATGATTGAGACGATCAACAAACTTAACCGTATCTCTCGTCAAATGCTTCAGGAAATGGGTCGTGAGCCTACACCTGAAGAGTTGTCAGAGCGCATGTTAATGCCTGAAGACAAAATTCGTAAGGTACTCAAAATTGCTAAAGAGCCAATCTCGATGGAAACGCCCATCGGTGATGATGAAGATTCACATCTTGGCGACTTTATCGAGGACAGCACGATTATTCAGCCCCTCGATTCAGCAACTGGTGGTAGCTTGAAAGATGCAACGCAGGAAGTATTAGCAGGCCTAACAGCACGTGAAGCAAAGGTACTTCGCATGCGTTTCGGTATCGACATGAATACTGACCACACGCTTGAAGAAGTAGGCAAGCAGTTTGACGTAACCCGTGAGCGTATTCGTCAGATTGAAGCGAAAGCACTTCGCAAACTTCGCCACCCTAGCCGTTCTGAGCAGCTACGTAGCTTCTTAGACGAATAGAAAAAAGCATTACTTTAAATAAAAATCCCCGGCCTTAGCTGGGGATTTTTTTATGCCTTCGTTTTATTCAATACCCCGTTAACCTGCGCAGCACGACTTGTTGTATATGTTTATTGCGCCCACAAAAAAGCCTCCTTACGGAGGCTCTTAATAGCTTTTGATAAGGTGTTACACTCTAAATTGCTTCGCAATTGATTCTAGGTGTTGTGCAAGGTCTGCAAGCTCATTACACATGCTGCCTAGTTCACCCGAACGGCTAGCTGTCTGCTCGGTGCGCTGATGAATTTCATCAACGTGACGTACAATATCAACCGCTACAGTGCGCTGGTCTTCGGTATTGTGAGCAATTTGCTCGTTCATTTGATTAATACGTCCAATAGTACTGGTGATGGTCTCTAAGCTACTTCCCGCTTTATTGGCTGTTTCAACGCTGCTTGTTGCTTGCTCAGTACCACGCGACATCACTTCTACTGCTGAGTGTGCTGCGCTTTGAAGCTGTTCGATGGTGCTTTGAATTTCTTCCGTAGACTGTTGAGTACGAGACGCTAGCGTTCTTACTTCATCAGCTACCACTGCAAAGCCTCGACCTTGTTCACCCGCCCTTGCAGCCTCGATAGCGGCGTTAAGTGCCAATAAGTTAGTTTGCTCTGCAATGCCTTTAATCACATCTAGCACCGAGCCAACTTTATTAGAGTCAGACTCTAGACGAGCTATAACGTCAGCGGTTTCACGTACGTTCTCAGCAAGCTGCTGAATACTCGTAACCGTTTGCTGTACGATTTGACGACCTTCACTCGCCGCTGTAGTGGCTTCGTTTGCGTCGCTTGCCGCCTGCGCAGCGCTGTGGGCAACACCATCAACAGAACCACTCATGGTGTCTACCGCGCGTTTTGCGTTGGTTGCAGACTTTTGCTGAACATCTATAGTACGCTGAGTTTCTTCCGTCACCCCGCGTAAATTCTGCGCCAAGTTTGACAGAGGTAAACTCGCTTCTACCACATCACGCACTACGCCTTGTAGTTTGTCCATGAATTGGTTGAACCAATACACCAATTCACCAATTTCATCTTCGCTTTTGGTTTCTATACGAACCGTTAGGTCGCCATTTTCTTGGGCAATATCTTTAAGCGAACGAACCACGTCATCAATACTTTGTTTAATGCCGCGAACAATAGGAACCGCGGTTCCAAACAGCAATATAGTCACAACTACGGCTAGAATTACACCCGTGCTAATTAACGAGGTGTTAGCACTGTCTGTGTTTTTGAATGCTTCCTCAAACGCCGCTTGCTGAGCATCGCGAAATTGAGACATTGAAGCGATAGCCCCGTCATAAGACTGATTCATTTTGGCAGAGAGTTCGCCTAGACGGCTAAAGTCGGCAGTGCCGTTAACCATAGACTGTGAAACGTCGTAGGCAACGTCAAAGTAACTGTCAAACCCTGAAGAAATACGAGAAATATCAGCACGAAAATCCGGGCTAATAGAAGCAATTTGGTTTAGGCCGCTTTTTGCTTCTTCAGCAAGTTCTTGCGCCATAGTCAGGGTATCTTGATCGCCCGTTGTGACTGCACTTGCAAGGGTATCGCGAACCTTTTGCATATCAACTAACGTTGATGCTGATAATTGAAGAGCTGGAAATTGAACTTTCTGAACTTTCTCTAGCGTTGCACCGTTATTGAGTGCGGTATAAACAGTGATAAGCAAGTAAATAACAAAACTTAGCGCTGCGATCCCTGGTATAAGGAAAATCTTAGTCGCAATTGGCATTTTTTTTAGAAAGTTCATCAGCTATCCCACTGTTTTTTATAATCGCTTAACTACGTTTCAGTGTTACCTGAAAACACGTCATATCCTAATTTATCTACCTGATAGCGAAAATCTTTAATGAAATTATGGCCTCGCACTAAGTGCGAGGCCATTACAGGTAGTTAGAACGTATAGTTTACGCCTACTTTAAGCAGTGTTGCATCATTTAGATCATTTAGATCATCTGAGTACCAAGTTACATCTGTTTTCAGAGCAAAGCCCGGCTCAACATCGTAGCGAAGACCAACAGTTACTGCAGATACATCTAGCTTCTGCTGCGCCGCGATACCAGCAGCACCTTGGTAAATTGCAGCCCATGTTCCATCCGTTACCGCATCACCCGTAGAGATTGATGAAGGTAGTGAAGCAACCAGACCTAATTGAGTCGCGTTATCTGCTTCTTCAACTTCATAAGTAATGTGTGGAGTAAACTTACCAAAGCGCATACCAGCGGTTACATACCACGCTTTGTTATCGGCAATTACAGAACCATCTACTTCTGTTTGAGTAAACTCCGCACCAACAAACCAATCATATTTGTCGATATCAACGGCTACTTCAAAGAAAGTACCTGTATCTTCGTTTACACTAAAATCGTCAGCAACTGAAGCTGCAGTTGGAATGATAGGCCCGAACTGCGCCATGCCAGCCAGGAAGTTATCGAAGTCAGCGTTGGCAGCGCTGGTTTTACCACGCGCTAACAAAGTACGCGCACTGAACCAATCGCGCGTTGCTTCAAAAGAAACAGCAACAACGTTCTCTAACTCTAGCGCAGCTGGCGTACCAGAAATGGTAGTATCAGCCTCTACACGACCTACTGTAAGCTGTGCGCCGTATTCCCAGTCACCTGAGTAGTTCATGTAGTCAACACGAACACCGTCAATGTTGTTGAAGTCAATGCCGTATACAGCATCTGGTGGTGTTAGCCAGTGATACGAGTAACCGATATCTAATGACGCAGAGTACTTAAATAAAGGCAAACGAAGACGGCCTGCACTGATGTTGAAGTTGTTGTTCAACATATAGGTCATGTACGCCCATTCAAAATCGGCGTCGTAATCTTCACTACCACGGCCAACCAGCTGGGCGGTCGCAGAGAGCTTATCGCTAACATCACCACGAACCTGAAGGCCAAATACACTTGCAGGGTCGAAGTTAAAGTCGCTGTCGTAACCGTACACTGACTCGTCATCGTCTAGTGTCATACCACCAATAAGGTTTGCAAAGCCGTTGATTTGAATATCAGCCAGTGCCGGAGTAGCTAACAGGCCAGCCATAGATAAGATAGCAAGTTTGGTTTTCATGCGTGTTCCTTAAATTCTTTGTATAAACGGTCAGTTAAAAGGTAGCGACTACTCGTACGCTGTCGTTAACAGCGCCAGCGTCGACGTAACCAATTGCGCCAGGGTTACCTGCTACAGCAGATATCACTTCTGCGTCGCTACCTAATGCTTTTGGTGGTTGACCTTTTCCGGTAAATACGAGTTTTGACCAAAACGCAGTAAGCTGTGCTGCAGTTTTGTTTAATACTTTTCCGTTAAATTCATCGGTGGCGGCTTGCCCTTCTGCTAGCGCAACAGGTTCTGCCTGTGTGCCGCTAGGAAACGCCTTTGCTTTGTTAAGAAACAAACGGCTAATGCTTTCTTTGTCGAGGGTGTCAGCGTTACTTGGATGAACAATAACTGCTACATCGGCAAAAGCTACGTTACAGCACAATCCTGCTGCAAGTATCCATTTCTTCATGATATGTCCTCTAGAGTCTGTTGAATGCTTGCTCTTCGCTTTTAACTTTCTTGCTAACCCGTTTGCACGGAAAGTGGAGCTTTTAAACGGCTTGAGACAAACATGTGCGTGTGTGCTCATACTCATACAACGGGGTAAGTATTGGTCACAATTGCCATATTCGCCAATTTGAGCGTGAAAATTTTAGCGTTTAAAAATTAATGACTTATACAAGCGTTTGATTTTGGCGCGAAGTGTAGATGAAGTTGTAAGTTAAGCAACTATACAAATGTCTAATACATACCTTTGCACTTTATAGCTGCCGATAACAAAATGTGATGAAAGCATGAAAATGAATATTAATTCAAAAATTTCAATTAGTTAAATAATCACGCAGCATATTGCTTAGTAATGAACGCCAATATTAACGTATATAAAAACATACGAAAACGTTCCGATACTCAACGCTCTTTTGTACATTTTTACAGCAGCTCAAGTGTGATTTAAGCTCAATATTCTGTTTGAGAATCTATTAGGGTTTTAGAGAGAAAGCGGACAACGCCATGGAAATCGCAGGCAAACAGCGTCCTAAAGGTTTATTACGAAAGGAACAAAAGGCTAGCGGGGCGTTAGCCCCGCTTAATATTACGATTCGCCTTTTTTGTAGGGAATAGCCTGCTCCAGCTTTTCTATTTCCATGGTTCGCTGAAGTGGAGAGCCAGTGTTTCTCGCTAGCCAACTATATGCAGTGGGAACCACGTAAAGCGTCATAAAAGCAGACACAAGTACGCCAGAGAAAATGACCATACCAATGACCATCCTGCTTTCCGCCCCAGGTCCAGACGCTAACACAAGTGGCAGTGAGCTAAATACGGTAGTGAAGCCCGTCATTACGATAGGACGCAATCGCTGAGCAGCTGCACGTTTAAGTGCATACTCAAACTCCATACCGGCATCGCGTAACTGGTTGGCAAACTCAACAATTAAAATACCGTTTTTAGCAGCAAGCCCAATTAGCATGACCAGACCAATTTGACTGTATATATTGATGGTCATATCGCTAAAGAACAGCCCGATAAAAGCACCAACGAGAGCCAGTGGCACGGTAAGCATAATCACAAGCGGGTGTACCCAGCTTTCAAATTGTGCAGCCAATATTAGGTAAGTCACGGCAAGCGCCAGCATAAATACATACACAAATGAGTTGCCCGCTTCTTGATACAGCTGAGACTCGCCTTTATAGTCTATCGATACGTTGTCAGGCAGCTCCGTTTTAACAATATTTTCCAAATATTCAAGCGCTTGCCCCAGTGTATAGCCATCCGCTAAATTGGCAGAAATAGTCACAGCGCGCATTCTGTTGTACCGGTTAAGCTGTGCCGATGTGGCTTGTTCTTCAAAGGTTAGTAAGTTGTCCATCGGAATGAGTTCGCCCGTACGAGACGAGCGTACATATAAATTTTCTATGCTGTTAGGACTTCTAAAGTCTTCCTCTTTGCCTTCCATAATGACATCGTATTCTTCGCCCCTATCAAGGAAAGTCGACACTCTGCGCTGTCCTAACATTACTTCCAACGTGCCGCCAATATCGCTGATGGACACGCCAAGATCTGCCGCCCTGTCGCGATTAATATTTACCAGTAACTGTGGCGAGGTTTCTTTATAATCTGAATCTAAGCGAATTAACCTTGGGTTCTGCGCCGCTTTTTGTAAAACGATGTCACGCCATTCAACAAGGTTTTCATAAGTATCGCCTTGTAATACGAACTGAACAGGACGACCCAGCCCTCCGCCAGAAATACCGCTGCGCATAATGGCAAAAGCACGCACGTCAGGTACATTGTTTAATTTCGCGCTGATTTCATCCATTAGTGAAAACGTGCTGAAATCTCGCTCGTCCCAGTCAGCGGAGCCCACGATAGCAATACCTGCATTGCCTCCGAAACCAGGTGTTCGAACTAGAAGACGATTGATTTCACCACTTTCGCGGTAAGGCATTAAGATACTTTCAATCTTTTCGAGGTTCTTCGCATTACTTTCAAAGCTTGCCCCTTCCTGCGCGTTCATCAATATAAAGAAGTTCCCTCTGTCTTCTTTAGGTACAAACTCGCTTGGTACTTTCTCAGAAAGCTGCACCAGTGCAACCACAGCAATAATAAGCATTAACAGCATGAGAATAGGCTGGTGCAGAGTTTTACCTAGCGTATTGAAATAGCCGTTCTCCAGTTTTGAGAATTGCTTATCCATCCAGCCTCCGAAGCCAGATGAGCGGGTGCGTTTCTTAAGAATTTTTGACGCCATCATGGGCGACAACGTTAACGCGGTGAAGCTTGAAAATGCTACAGCTGCGGCAATAGCCAGCGCGAATTCAGTAAATAACCTTCCGATGTTTCCCTCAAGGAAAACCAGCGGTACAAATACAGAAATTAGCACCAGCGTGGTTGCAATAACTGCAAACCCAACTTCTTTCGCGCCGCGGTAGGCGGCCAAAATAGGCGGTTCGCCCATTTCTATGCGTCGATAGATGTTCTCCAGCACAACTATAGCGTCGTCCACCACTAGGCCAATGGCTAACACCATAGCGAGTAGCGTGAGTAAGTTGATTGAGAAGCCCAGCGCATACATCACAATGAAGGCGGCAATGATAGAGACGGGTACGGTAACTGCCGGAATCAATGTGGCGCGAATATTTCCGAGGAAAAGGTAAATAACGATCACCACCATTAGCATGGCGATCCCCAATGTTTCATATACTTCATCAATCGACGCTTCGATAAACACCGATGAATCGTAGCTAGGTACAATAAAGATATTGTCAGGAAGGGTGGCTTCTATTTTTTCAATTTGCGCTTTTGCTGCACGGGCAACGTCGAGGGTATTAGCTTTGGACTGTTTAACGATACCCAGTCCAATCATGTTCACGCCATCGCCACGAAACTCGGTTTCGTCATCTTCGGCAGTTAACTCAACATGAGCGATTTCACCAAGGCGTACAAGGTAGCCGTTGTCTCCAATCGCGACTGTTAGTGCGGCAAAATCGTCAGGCGTAAGAAAGGTTCGCGCAACGCGTACTTCAAAGTTACGGTCAGTACTTTCCACTTCACCAGCCGGTAATTCCACATTCTCGGCGCGAATAACTTGCTCGACATCGTTAACCGTAATGCCTCTTGCCGCCATTGCATTGCGGTCTAAGAATACCTTCATGGCATATCGTCTTCCGCCACCAATTTGGACTCGGGCTACACCGTCGACAATTGAGAGCCTGTCCACTAATACACGCTCGGCGTAGTCGGTCAACTCCATAGTATTAAGGTTAGTGCTTCGAAGGTTGTACCACACCACGGCGCTTTCATCTGAGTTCGCTTTAGACACTTCAGGTGGATCAGCTTGGTCGGGCAAGTTATTGAGCGCGCGACTTACTCGTTCGCGTACGTCATTCGCCGCGGCGTCAATATCACGAGAAAGCTTAAACTCAATGGTTATATCGGAACGACCATTGCGAGAGGTCGAGGTTACGTTTTTTATGCCCTCAATACCGGATATTCTATCTTCTAATAGCTGGGTAATTCGGGTTTCCACTATATTCGCAGATGCACCTGTGTAGGTGGTACTTACCGAGACAATAGGTGGGTCGATATCTGGGTATTCTCGCAAACTCAACATGGTGAAAGCGACAACGCCAAAAATGATCAGCAGTAAATTGATAACCGTTGCAAAAACGGGGCGCTTTACAGAAACGTCTGACAGTAACATGACGGTAAGCTCCCTTAGCGGTTTAACACATTAACCGGAGATTGGTCGCGCACCCGAAGTGTGCCTTCGGTAATGACTTCGTCGCCTTCGTTTAGCCCACTCACAATTTGTACTAGCCCAGGACGACGCTCTCCAATCACCACTTCGGTTTGCTGTGCAACGTTATCGTTAACCACATACACGTATTGTTTGTCTTGTACAGGTACCAGTGCCTTTTCCGGAAGCACCAAGGTGTTAAGCACGCGCTTTTCTACCACCACAGTAAGCAGCATACCGGGGCGCAGGCGATTGTCTTTATTGTCAATTGTGGCACGCACACGAATAGAGCGGCTAATTGGGTCAAGGCGCGTATCAATGTTGGTAATTTTCCCTGTGAATTCTTCTCCAGGGTAAGCCACCGATGATGCACTTAATGTCTGCCCTTTCGCCACGCTTGCAAGGTGATTTTCAGCAATACTGAAGTCAACTTTGATTAGGCTAATGTCATCTAAGGTAGTGATAGTGTCACCAGGCTGAACCAGCGAGCCAATACTGATTTCACGGTTGCCTAACAACCCGCTAAATGGCGCGCGAATCTGTAAGTCATTAAGCTGTGCTAGGGCAATATCTAGCTGTGCCTGCAAGGCTTTTACCCGTGCTTGCTGTTCGTCCAGCAGTTGTTCAGAAGTAGCGTTAGACTGGCGTAAGTCTGCTATGCGCGTAAACTGGCGTTTAGCCTCATCGATATTCGCCTTGAGTTCTTCTACTCTGGCACGTTCTTCTGTGTTATTTAGCTGAACGAGTAGTTCACCCTCTATGACTTTATCGCCGTCTTCAAAATTAATCGCTTTCACAGTATCTGTAACCTGTGCGGTAATGTTTACCGACTCATTGGCGATAGCCGTACCAAGCGACTCAATCGTAATGGGGAATGCCTGTGATGATACTAAGGCGGTTTTTACCGGCGTTGCTCTGACACTGCTGTTACTCGCGCTCTCTTCCTGCGGCATATTGAGATATACGACAACGCCCGCGAGTAACACTACGCCAAGCAACAAAGGCGATAAAGATAATCGTGAAGACATAACCTTTCCTATAGGTAAAAAAGTATCCCATTGCGCATTATCAACTCGTAAAAAGGATACCCAAGCACACAAAATCCGCTTACGATTCTTCGCAAGCGCCGCTCTACGTTAAGTTTGTGTACCGCGTTATTATTTTTATACCAATCCGTATAGCTCATTGCCCTCTCAGAAGGCGAGTTTAAAATGTCCGTACTCTTTGTTGTGTCACCTTGATGTAGAACCACTACACCTGCGGTAACACGCCGCGATTCCGAACATTTTAAATCTCGCTGAGTGGGTAATGATCTACGCGGACCGGTATTAGTTGTGTTATTTTTATTTTTGCGTAGAGTCTGTCTCTTAATATTGATTATTTTTACAACAATCACAAACAGCTTCTTGAGTATTTTACCCAAATCGATGGTCATCTTATTTCGCTTATCAGCTATATTCGCTGTTTTAACGCTTTTTGCATGTTCACAGTCTTCACCCAGCGCGCCAATGTGTCGTGTATCCGATGCGCTTTTAGCTCAAAAGGTCGGGTCTGATGTAGAAGGTAAAATCACTCCCATTGCAGCCGCCTGCCTTATAAAAGCGAAGGATAAGGTGTTATTAGTTAAACACCGACTTTCTGGGAAGTTAGACTTCCCGGGAGGAGGCTTGCAGGAAAATGAAACGGTCGCGTGTACTGCGCATAGAGAAACATGGGAAGAAACAGGGTTTAATGTTGAAGTCACGCAGTATTTATCCACCACGCCCAATGGTTTGGTTATATTTGGCTGTGATCTAGATGCTGGCGTTGAGACCCTGCCAGACACTTTTGATGCGCCCCCATGGGCAAAACTGGAAGTCATAAAACTTGTAAAAGTAGACCCATTTAAGCTCGGCCACGAATCGATGCGTTTCGCTGACGATCTTATTCCCTTGCGCGATGGCTATACCCAATTCGTTATAAAGCGGCCCTGACAAAGCATTGTTCATTGTTGCGGGTATTGGTAAATTGTCCCCAATAAAAAAACAGGAGAAGTGGCTTGTTTTCACTGCCAACCTTAAGTCTTAAAGGCAAAGTATCTGATCAAGAATGGCAAACACGTGTCGATTTAGCTGCGTGCTACCGCTTGGTCGCAGACATGCGATGGGGCGATCTTATTTACACGCATATTTCTGCCAAAGTACCAGGCACTGAACATTATCTGGTTAACGCCTTTGGCCTGACATTTGACGAGGTTACCGCCTCTAATCTGGTAAAAGTCGATTTAGAGGGAAACATCCTTGATGACAGGCCTTACGGCATAAACCCCGCCGGCTTTACCATTCACAGTGCTATCCACGAAGTGCGCCACGATGCCCAATGCGTGATTCACCTGCATACCCTAGCCACCATTTCAGTCGCGTCTGTTAAAGGCGGGCTGAAGCCGTGGAGCCAGTATTCGATGTTTTCATTACCGTCACTTTCATATCACAGCTACGAAGGTCTAGCCGTTGATGATAGTGAAAAGAAACGCTTACAAGATGACCTTGGCGACACGAACCACATGCTTTTGCCTAACCATGGAGGCCTAACCCTTGGCCCAACCGTTGGCGACGCCTTTATGCGCTTTTACGATTTGCAGCGAGCGTGCGAAATTCAGCTTGCCCTAATGCAGTCTAACGAAGAGGTTATCGAAATACCGCAGAGTATTATTGACGGCATATACGCGCAAGCAAGCATTGTTCACAGCGGCGAGACAGGTGGCCAGAAAGCTTGGCCAGCCATGCTGCGTAAAGCCTACAAACTAGACCCAGGCTTCTGCGAATAATTTAGCTTAGCCAGCTAAACGCCAACTTATTTCAAACAGGAATTGTTTAAACATTATGAAAGTCACCAAAGTAGAAATTTTCGATATCGAATGCCCTAAGCGCCCTCAATGGAACCCTGTTTTCGTGCGCGTTTACACCGATGAAGGCATTACTGGAGTAGGTGAAGCAGGGCTTGCTTATGACTGGGGCCATAGCGCTGCAGCTCACATGATTAAAGAAATCGCTGAAGCCATGCTAATTGGCTTTAACCCTTTCCACACGGAACTGCTCTGGTCGAGAATGCTGCGCGAAGGTTTCTGGGGATTAGGCGGCGGCCCTGTAATTTATGCAGCGATGAGCGCCATTGATACTGCACTTTGGGATATTAAAGGCAAAGCACTTGGTTTGCCTGTGTACGAATTACTTGGCGGCAAGACCAATGGCAAGCTTCGTAGCTACGCTAGTCAGCTACAGTTTGACTGGGACAAAGAAGTAACCAAGCTTAACGACCCCGCTGACTATGCTCGCGCCACTGAAAAAGCACTTAAAGATGGTTACGATGCGGTTAAAGTTGACCCTATCGTTTACGATAAAGACGGTAACACGCACTTCGACAGAACCAAGCTCTTCACTAAGCCAGAGCTTAAACTGTTCAAAGCCCGCCTTCAGGCAATTAGAGACACCATGGGCGAAGACGGCGACATAATCTTTGAATGTCACAGCTTATTAGGTGCATCAACGGCTATTCAATTGGGCGACATCGTTGAGGAAATCGGCTGCTTGTATTATGAAGAGCCTGTTAACTACCTTAACTCGAAGCTTCATGACAAAGTGGCGAAAAACGTCAACGTGCCTATTGCGGGTGGTGAGCGCTTGTACCACCGCTGGGATGTGCGCCCTTACCTTGAAGACCAATCAATTGATGTACTTCAGCCTGACGTTGGCCTTTGTGGTGGTTTCACCGAAGCGAAAAAAGTGTGTGACTATGCCGACATTTACGATGTACGTATTCAGGCTCACGTTTGCGGTGGCCCTGTTGCAACAGCGGCAAGCCTACATTTAGAAACGGCCATTCCAAACTTCTTAATTCACGAGCACCACACTTACGCCATTAAAGACTGGAACCGTGAACTTTGTATCCAAGACCCTCAGCCGGTAAACGGCTTTATTGAAGCACCTGACACACCGGGGATTGGTATCGATTTAAATGATGAGGTGGTTTACCGCTCTCCACACATGACGGTCACTGCACTAAAATAATGTAGAAGCTTAAGGGGTTTATTGAAAAACAATAAACCCCTTAAGCTAAGCCCGTTTTATGCGATGCCGTACCATTGCTTCGCATTACCATACAGCAGCGCCGCTTTTTGTTCTTCAGAAAGCGGCGTTATCATATTGCTGAACCCTTGGCACAGTGCTGCATAAGGCATTCGCCACTGACACAGTGGGTAATTGCTGGCAAACATAATGCGATCTGCGCCAATTGATTCCGTCAAGGCTTCGAAAATATAAGACGCTCGCTGCCACTGCCAACAGCGGTCTTGCATTTCTAATCCCGAAAACTTAAACGTAACTTGCTTAGTTTCATTCAAATCGCAGATATTCTGTCGCCATGTTTTAAACGCAAAACTATTAACCTCAATCGGCGCTATAGCGGCATGGTTGATAGCTACGTTTAACGTAGGCGTTTGTTCTAATACCGTTAGCAGCGCACGTACGGCATTGCTATCTGCAAGATTTAACTGCGCCTCAAAAGATAAGCCTTGCGACGCCATATGATGTAGCCCCCATTTAACCTTAGGGGTACGTAAAAGTGCTTCAGCCTCGTCATCTAATATATGACGAAGCCCCCGTACTGAACAGTAATTATTGAGCTTGTCGATATGACTGCCAACATGATTTCCGGTTAAGTCGATACACCCAATTGAACGAAATGGCAGCGTACAATGGCGCTCCAAGAAAGCAATTTCACGCCATGGTCTTTCGTTATCGAAACCCGCTTCAATGTGAACAAACCCACTTAACCGGCCTAATGAAGCGCGGTAGAGCATGTGCTCTGTAGTATGTTTTGCAATCACCATTTTGTCTGGCCAAAAGGGCGCATTGGCTGGTTTTAACCAATCGTAACGCCCTTCACTTAAGGCAAAGAAATGAATATGAGAGTCTATCCAAGCACCTGAATATTTTTTCATTTTTACTTGTCGAACCTTGACTTATGTACCAGCGAATAGCGCAATTAAGGCTGCCTTTCTATTGAGCTGTATAGCCCCCATCAATCGCATACAAGCTACCCGTGATGAACGACGCTTTGCTGCTGCACAAGAAATAAGTCAGTTCAGCTATGTCTTCTGGCTGACCAAGGCGTCCGATAGGTTGTGCAGCGGCTTCTTCGGCAACCACTTCACTTTTATCTGCCCCAGAGCGAGCAACATAGTTATCAATCGCATTATGAAATAACGGCGTTTCTATGGTACCGGGGCAAACTGCATTAACGCGGATATTATAGGGCGCGTAATCAAGCGCGGTAGTTTTCGCCATAGACGCCAACGCACCTTTGCTGACGCCATAGGCAAACGAATTACGCTTACCGATAAATGACTGATCTGAGCCCATTACCACAATGGCACCACTACCCTGCTCTTTCATGATTGGAAGGCAAGATTTGATTGCGCCATACGCTCCTTTTACGTTCAGGTTTAGTACCTTATCAAGCAGCGCTTCATCAGTATCTTCAATAGTCGCGGAAACGTGTATGCCCGCGTTACACACTAAAGCATCTATTCTTTGATGTGAGGCTACAACCTCATTAATCGCAGCCTCAATATTTTTTACCACACTCACATCGCAAGGCTTCCAGACGGCATTATCAATGGTTTCTTCAAAGTCTCTGATATCAAGATTAACCACTTGGTAGCCGTTTTGACTGAACAGCTTGCAAACCGCAAAACCAATGCCCAAGCTTCCGCCCGTTACAATGCAAACTGGACGCTGCGCTTTGTCACTTGTGACCCCGTCGTTATTATTTAAGCTATCTGAATTCATGTTGTTAGGTACCGCGCTATAAAAGCGTTAGTTTATGCGTTAACTCATTTAGGGCTAAGCATGCCAGTGAGAATTTGAATTGCAAGGAACTTGCTTCAAACTTCACACGCTTTTCAGCTAATAGCCCACTCACCTTTCCCAGCCAGTTACAGTGAATACATCACCCAAATTTATTATTAACTTTCCTTTAACGGACTATTCGGACTACGCTTTTTGTGACTATAATAGGCAAAATTAAAACACTTGTTTGAAAAAGGAGTCATCCATGCCTCTGTACCACGCCCCTACAACTGATTTTCAGTTTTTATTAAAAGACTGGCTTGGACTTGATGCTCACTACGAAAAGCTCGGTATCAGCGACTTTGATAGCGAACTGGCTAATGAAATTATTGCACAGGGCGCAAAGTTTGCTCTGGACGTGGTTGCACCACTTAACCGTGAAGGCGATGAAGAAGGCTGTACGCTAAAAGACGGCAAAATTACCACGCCTAAAGGCTTTGCTGATGCCTATCAGGAGTACGTGGCAAATGGCTGGAATGCGATGTTAGGTACTGCCGAGTACGACGGGCAAGACTTGCCGTATACCATGGCTGTGCCTGTTCACGAAATGCTAAACGCGGCAAACTTAAGCTGGCGTTTAACCACCATGCTTACAGAAAGCGCGACACTTGCGGTTACTAAGCACGCCAGTAAAGAATTAAAAGATATCTATCTTGCCAAGCTAATTAGTGGTGAGTGGACAGGTACTATGAACCTGACCGAACCTCATGCGGGAACCGATTTGAGCTTACTTAGCACCAAAGCAGAGCCGCAAGGTGACGGTAGTTACAAAGTAACAGGTAACAAGATATTTATTACCGCTGGTGATCAGGACTGGAGCTCGAACGTTATTCACCTTGTGCTAGCTCGCTTGCCAGATGCACCTAAAGGCGTGAAGGGAATAAGCTTATTCTTAGTGCCTAAGTTCCTTCCAGATGCCAACAATGAGCCTGGTGAGGCAAACAGTCTGTCAGTGGGAAGCATCGAACACAAAATGGGGATCAAAGCGAGCCCGACTTGTGTGATGAATTTTGATGGCGCGACGGGTTACCTTGTAGGTGAAGAAAACCAAGGCCTAGCATGCATGTTCACCATGATGAACGATGCACGCTTCCAAGTAGGCCTGCAAGGTTTAGGAGCGGCAGAAGCCTCTTACCAAGGCGCGCTGACCTATGCTCGTGAACGCGTTCAGTCTCGCGCACCTCAGGGTATTCAAAACCCTGAAGGCAAAGCAGACCCAATTGTATTTCAACCTGACGTAGCGCGTATGTTACTTACGCAAAAATCATTGATTGAAGGCTGCCGTGCACTCTCGCTTTTCTACGCCAAATTTATGGATGTAGAGAAGCTAGGTGAAGGTAAAGAAAAAGAAGATGCCGACAAGGTACTTCAGTTTTTAACCCCAATCTGCAAAGCCTTTATGACTGATATGGGCCTTGAAACAACCAGCTTAGGCGTGCAAGTGTTTGGCGGTCACGGCTTTATTCGCGAATGGGGCATGGAACAGCTAATGCGCGATGTGCGTATTGCCATGCTGTACGAAGGCACCAACGGCATTCAGGCGCTGGACCTTATTGGCCGTAAGCTTACCCGTGATGGCGGACAAATGATGGAAGCTACGTACAATGCGTTTAACGCCTTAGTTAGCGACATTCAAGATGGTGAAGCTAAAGCGTTGGCGCAGGGTATTCTTGATGACTGGCGTGCCTCTTCAGCTGACTGTCTAGGTATGGATGCAACCACTGCTGCGGCAGCTGCCTGTGATTACTTGGCGTACAGCGCCTATTCACTGATTGGGGTACTGTGGTATAGCATGGCTGACAAAGCTCAAACTTCAGGTAACGCAGTACTTGCAGCGTCTAAGATGAAGACACGCGACTTTTACGTGGAACGTATCCTAGTGCGTCGCGATGCACACAAAGCAGCTTACAAAGCTGGCCCTGAAAGCACCCTTGCTATATCAGGCAACGAGTTCGATTACTTGTAAGCAATTCATCGTCACAGCCCACAGCATGTGGGGCTAAAACAAAAAAGGTCACTACACGTGACCTTTTTTATTAGTATTTAATGAACAATAGCATTAATTGTTCACCGCTACCTGCGCCGAAAACGTATCAGCAAACCAATCGTTCAACATCGCCTTTTCATAAGTTAGCGACTCAGTTCTGTTGCGGCGAATTGTCGAGTCCATAAAGTCCATATCTTTAAGTTTTACATCTTCGCCACTTAAAATGACTTGTCCATCAGCGTTGGTCAAAGAGTAACTAAACGTCATTCGAGGAATATCGATGCGCTTGATAATGCGGACATCACTTCCACCACCTGATCCGAACCCGACAAACTGACTAGGCCATACCTGCCCTGCCAGATCCACATTAGTTACGGTCATTGAAAGCACTTGTGATTCAGGTAAATCACTGGCTAACTCGACAATGTGCTGTTCAAGATCTTCTAATGTACGTTCGCGAAAGCGTTTGCGAGACTCATTAGTTGGCTTAACATCGCTATACGTTTCAGGTTCTTCCCAAGTAATCTTTACTTCTGCCGCGTGGGTGGGAGCGAAAACAGCAAGAAGTCCTACCGCAGTGGCACAACCTAAACAAGAAAAAGTACGTAATTTATTCACTTTTATGCTCCTAAATACAGCCGTTTTAACAGTGGATTTTGCGAGACATTGGAACGCTATTGCGTATAGCAAATACCGACCGTTTAGCTTTAACCTAATCAGATAGAATCGGTTAGTCTCGCCTTGCTACTTGCATAACTGGCGACTGCTTAATGATTAGGCATAGTTGAGCGCGTTTAGTTCCCGTAAAGTTCGGGTTTATATCGTCCTTTTCACAATAGGTGTGATAAAAACGTTTAACGCTTGCGCTGTCAGCGGTGATTTGCTGAACATACGCCTGCTGGTAAGGCTTTAAAGGGCTTAATTGAATATTAATTGTGTCTTGTAAACTACTCAGTTCTTCTCGTTCGGGCAAGGTTGCAATTGAAACTAGCCATTCCGACACAGAGTTTTGGATATCTTCAAAGAGATACTGAACAAAGGGAGATCGCAACACAATTACCAGAACAATAATTTCAGCAGCGATGATAAAAAACCTTAACATGACTTCTCAGCTAACTTCGACAGACGTTTACAACAGATAGCGCCAAGTGTTTAAGCGCTTTTACCGTATGTGCTCAACTACCGTTGCCAATCTACATTTTCACAATGCTCACTGTACACGATTTAAACGGCAATTGACCACATTATTATCGATGATAGTAGTGTGATTTCAGTTTATCTGTAAATACAGCAAACTATACTCATGTATAGTAGATAAAGCTTAATCACCGATGTTGAACGTCCAATAGTAAGTGTCCGTCATACTAATCCTCGTTATTCATGTATCTGTATTTAACTATTTACAGACTTGCTTAAAATAAAGGGGAAAAAGCAAAAAACAATTAACGTTCTGAAGTTTCAGTATTGACTGAAACTTTAAAAAGATACACCATACGCCGCATTATTGATCTACATTAAATATGACGTTTTGAACGCAGTTATACTGCACAGGCAGTTTGAAATGTCACATAAGGTTAAGCTATGAATGAACAAATACCGGTTAAGACCGTTACGCCGGTAAAAGTACATAAACCCAAAGGCAGTCCTGAGGGTAAGCGCTACGACTCTCGTAGCCGTATTTATGTGAGAGCTGTACAAGGTCCTCTAGAGACGTTCAGGCGAATGTTTGGCCTTTTCTTTTTGGGCCTCTTTGCCATCATTCCATGGATTCAGTACAACGGCCATCAGGCGGTGTTACTCGATATTGGTGAACAGCGATTCACCATTTTCTCACTGACATTGTGGCCTCAAGATCTTACGCTGCTGGCTTACATATTTATTGTATCTGCCTTTGCTTTGTTCTTTGTCACCACTTTTGCAGGTCGTGTGTGGTGTGGCTTTATGTGCCCTCAAACAACGTGGGTATACATTTATACGTGGTTCGAAGAGAAATTCGAAGGCCCCAGAAATAAACGTATAGCGCTAGACGCACGTAAAATGGATGCAGATAAATTCCTGCGAAAGACTGCTAAACACACTGCGTGGGTATTGGTAGCACTGCTCACGGCTTTAACCTTTGTTGGTTACTTCACGCCAATTGATGCCCTGTTTGTTGATTTCGTGACATTCGACACCAGCTTCTGGGCAGGATTTTCGGTGATTTTCTTTGCCGTATGTACCTACGGAAACGCTGGCTACATGCGTGAAATCATGTGTACGCACATTTGTCCCTATGCTCGCTTTCAGTCTGCCATGTTCGACAAAGACACCTTTACTGTATCGTACGATGCAAAACGTGGTGAACAACGCGGCCCACGCCCGCGTAAACTCAGTCACGAACAGGTGCAGGAAAAGGGATTGGGCGACTGCATCGACTGTAATTTATGTGTTCAGGTATGCCCAACCGGAATCGACATTCGAAACGGCTTACAATACGAATGTATAAACTGCGGTGCCTGTGTTGATGCTTGTAACGGCGTTATGGATAAGATGGGTTACCCTAAAGGCCTGATAAGCTTTACTTCGGAAGAAGAACTTGCTGGCGGTAAGACTCATATTTTACGTCCAAAATTAATTGGTTACTTTGTGGTTTTGGTGGTCATGATTGGCTTACTGTTTGCCAATATTTGGATGCGCAGCCCCACTGAAGTAGACATTATTCGCGACAGAAACTCACTGTATCGTGAAACCAACGAAGGCCTAATTGAGAACGTTTATACGATAAAAGTGCTTAACAAAACACAGCAAGCACAAACCTACACAATTGCTGTAAAAGGTCTGCCTGACTACAAGTACATTGGTGAACAAACAGTGACGGTTGAAGGCGGTGCGGTATACAGCACACCAATTTCGGTTGCAACTGACGCCTATAATCTGGAAGATACGGTTACCGATATTTTTATCAGCGTAACGACCACTATTGATGGAGAAACGGTTACTGTTGATGAACCAACCAAGTTCCTTTATCGATGACAGATTTTTCTTTCTCTGGGCTTAGTCCAGATACCATATTAGATGCCCTGGAAAGTCAGGGCATTTTTCTTCAAAGCGGTCTGCTTGCCTTGAATAGCTATGAGAACCGCGTTTACCAATTTTTGGCTGAAGACGGTCAACGCTATGTGGCAAAATTCTATCGTCCTGGGCGATGGACAGATGCTCAAATTCTTGAGGAACATGAATTTGCCGCCGAGCTAATTGAAAACGAAATCCCGTTGGCTGCCCCTATGGTCATAAACGGTAACACGCTACACCATCACACCGTAGCTGAGACTGACTACCGATTTGCGTTGTTCCCGTCGGTCGGCGGCAGACAATTCGAAAATGACAACCTTGATCAACTTGAATGGATGGGACGCTTTATTGGCCGTATTCATCGCGTTGCATCAGCGAAAGGTTTTACGCACCGCCCTTCGATTGACATTGAAAGTTATCTCAACGAGCCAAAGCAAGTTCTTGCTCAAAGCACACTATTGCCAGAGCATTTAAAAACAGCTTTTTTCGCAATACTTAATCCTGTGATTGAAGCCACCCAAAAAGCTTACAAGCCTACATCGAGTATTCGACTTCACGGCGACTGCCACCCAGGCAATATACTATGGCGCGACGGTCCGACCTTCGTTGATCTTGATGATTGCCGTATGGGGCCCGCTATTCAAGACTTGTGGATGATGTTAAGCGGTGACCGTCAGCAACAGCTATTGCAGCTCGATACTCTGGTTGAAGCTTACGAGGAGTTTCACTCGTTTGATACGGCGCAACTGCCGCTTATTGAACCCCTTCGAGCAATGAGAATGGTGCATTATATGGCGTGGCTTTCCCGCCGTTGGGAAGACCCTGCTTTTCCACGTGCATTCCCCTGGTTTGCTGAAGACAAATACTGGGAAGGTCAAATTCTTGCGTTAAAAGAGCAACTGTCTGCACTTCAAGAGCCTCCACTGAAATTGGGCTATTGAGTCGACCTCTACACCTAAAACCTTACGCTTTTTCCACAACCGGCATCGATGACCGATTTCGATAACCATATAGTAACTACGAAAAAGCGTAAGGTATAAGAAACCGTATTCGCTATCACTTTTTAACTTCGATATAATCGATGGCGTGTAGGTGCTCTTGTCTAACGCCATATTAACTACGGTGACAAGGGTTAAACGGGAAATCAGTGAAAAGCTGATGCTGCCCCCGCAACGGTAAACTCAACGCATTGTCGTTTTCTTTTCATACGCCACTGTCTTTTATACGTTTACGCGCGCTCCTGCGTAGCGAAACGCCAATAGATGGGAAGGCAAAAGAGCCATTACATACTTGGTAGTGGTGAGTAAGCCCGGATACCGGCCTGTACTTCATGGTGTCGTTTGCTTACTCACCTTCGAAAATAAGCAAAAAACGTACACTTTCCCTAATCATGTGCTCGGGTGGAGCGCATCAAAGACAACATAAAAACCATGCGTACACATTTTACTAAAGCAGCCCTAAGCGCTGCAGTTATCTCGTGCTTAAGCACACCTGCCTTTGCCCAAAACTCTGACCAAGACATTGAAACTTTAACGGTAACAGGCACACGTTTGCCTATTTCGTTAACTAAACTTCCTGGCTCAGTATCGGTGCTAACTGAAAGCGACATTAAAGCTTCGGGCGCACTTCAACTTACCGATCTAATTCGCGGCTTACCTGGCGTAAGCTTGTCTCAGTCAGGCAGCCCTGGTGGCTTAGCAGAGCTGCGCGTGCGCGGCGGTGAAACTAACCACCTGCTTGTTTTAATTGATGGCGTTGTCGCCAACGATGTAGGTCAAGGAAGCCTTGTTGACCTTGCTCACCTAACTAGCGCCAACGTGGTGCGCATTGAACTTTTGCGTGGCCCGCAAAGCGCTAGATGGGGCAGTGGTGCTATCGGTGGTGTATTAAGCATTACCACCAAATCTGGTAAGTTTACCGATAATGCATCACACGTAGACTTCTCTGCAGGCGTTGGCACACAAGGTACGCTACAGGGCAGCATGAACGCGCGTTCGCAAAGCGATAACGTGGGTGTTTCAGCATACGCCAGCTACATTCGCACCGACGGCGACAACGTATCTCGTGTAGGTAACGAAGATGATGGCTACGATAACATGACCGCTGGCATTAATATTAATTATGCTGCAACGTCTGAACATACGTTAATTGCTAACCTTCGTACTGTTCAATACGAGAATGACTACGACGGCACTGACTTTGTTACGACAGGCCTCCCCGCTGATTCAAACAACGTTACGGATGGCTCACAACTTAGTGCTAAATTAAGATGGGAGTTTGCCCCAGAAAATACCGGTTATCGCGCTGCGCTAAGTGCGCATTATCGTAAAGACGAAAGCGACAACACAGAGTCTGGTGCAGACACAGGTGGCACTACCGGTGAACGTATAGAGTTAAACTGGACAGCTTTCTACACTATCGACAACTGGGATTTCGCTGGTGGTGTTGAATATCTTCAACGCCTTTTTAACCAACGTGGTCCAATTGCGTTTGGCGATCCGAACCAGAAACAGCACGACAACACTTATAGTGTATTTGCCGAAACAAACGGACAGTTAACCGAATCACTAACCGCAACACTAAGCGCACGATTCGACAATAACAGTGAGTTTGACAATGCCGTTAGTTATCGCGGTGGCCTTACCTGGCAGCTTAACGATTACTACGCTGTTTTTACCAGCTATGGTAAAGCCGTTAAAACACCCACCTTCACCGAACGCTTTGGCTACTTCCCTGCAAGCTTCATCGGTAATCCAAACTTAGAGCCTGAAACCAGTGAAGAGTGGGAAGTAGGCGTTAAAGCAAACTGGAAGTCACTGTCAGCACAAATCAGTGCCTACACAACCGACCTTGAAGACGAAATCAATGGCTTTGTTTATGTGTCAGATTTGGGCGCGTATAGCGCAGACAATATCGATGGCGACAGCTCTCGGGAAGGTATCGATGTGGAACTTAGCTGGGACAGTGGCTACGGCGATTTTACCGCAGCGTATAGTTATCTTGATGCGGAACAAACCGACAATGGTATAACCACCACTGAACTGCGTCGTGCCCGACACCAAGGGTCATTAACCTATAACACTGACTTTGGAACCCAGAAGTTCAGCTTCTATACCAAGCTAGCTTACACAGGAAGCCATTACGACACCTTCTTCCCTCCTTACCCTGAACCGTCTCAAACATTGGCGCTATCAGCCTATACGCTTGCAACCGTTAATTTGGGCTATCAGATAGATAAGCAGTGGCAGGTTTCGTTGAAAGTCGACAATGTATTTGATACCGATTACGAAGATATCGTAGGTTATGCTGGTCAAGAGCGCCGTGCTCTGCTCCTTGTTAACTACAGCATGTAAGTGATGTAACGTTAATGAACCTTCTGTTGAGCGTTGCTTAAAGGCAAAACTCAACGTGCAATCAACAAACAATGAAGGGCTATACATGGGTATAGCCCTTTTTGTTGGGCTTCTGTTAGGGTTTGTTGATTCAGATTCTGTTCATCATGCCGTATTTACAGTACTGCATTTACACGATGGGTTACCTTGCCATTGAATCGTGTTTTTTAGTGAGCTTATCGCGTAGTAAGGCATTGAAGTAGAACAGGTCCTAGTTAAGCGAACAAGCCTGTGATAATCTCATTATCGATAATAGTTTTTTGAACATAGGATTATATTCCATGAAAAAGTTTGCAGTAATGTTTGTCATGGCAATGCTTTTGCCACTAACAGCCTGCGCTCAAGAGCCGGCGTCTAAATGGAAAGAAGGTACTCACTATACTGTGCTTGATAAAGAAGCTACAGATAAGCCAGTAATTACAGAATATTTCTCATTTTGGTGCCCTCACTGCTTCCAGTTCGAGCCAATCGTTGCACAAATTAAAGAAAAGAAAAGCGACGGTACTAAATTCAATAAAGTACACGTTAACTTTATGCGCTTCACTGGACCTGAAGTTCAGGACGATGCGACTAAAGCCATGCTAATTGCTCGCGCGATGAAGCAAGAAGACGCAATGAATGCAGCAATCTTTAACTATATCCACAAGCAACGTGCATCTATCACAGGTTTGAAAGACCTTCGCAATATCTTCGTTGTGAACGGTGTAGACGGTGAAGAGTTTGATAAAATGGCTAAAAGCTTTGGCGTAAATAGCATGGTACGTAAGAATCAACAGCAAATTGATGAGTATCGTGAGCACTTAACTGGTGTGCCAAGCTTCATCATCAACGGTAAATATCAACCTACATTTACCGCTGACATGACCTTTGACGATATCGCAGATCTAATCGTGTGGTTATCTGAACAGAAATAATTTGGTGAATAATTTAGCCACTCATTATACTTTGAATAATTAAATGGGCGCTCAGGCGCCCATTTTTACGCCTTGGAGAATCCCCAATGTATGCTGTAAGCGAGTTCGCTGACTTTATTTGTGAACTTGACCAACTAAAAGCGGTAAAACGTCAAATCACCCTTCCCTGTGATAACTATCGACAAGAAAACTCCGCAGAGCACAGCTGGCATGTTGCGCTAATGGCCAATATGTTAAGCGAGTACGCGGTAAAACCCATCGATGTGACACGCGTCATTCGCATGATCCTTATTCACGATATTGTGGAGATCGATGCAGGCGATATGTTTGCTTTCAATCATCCAAACGACCATGACGCACAAGCCGAAAAAGAAGTAGCCGCTGCAAAGCGCATCTTTGGTTTATTGCCGAGTCCACTTGATAATGAAATGCTCGAGCTATGGCTTGAATTTGAAGCTGCAGAAACCGCTGATGCGGAATTTGCCAAATCAATGGACCGCGTACTTCCCGTTTTTCAAAACATGAAGGACAACGGGGGAAGCTGGAAACGCCACGGTATTGCAAGAGAGAAAATTGAAAAGCGTAATGCCCACTTAAAGTCTTGCGCACCGGCGCTGTGGGACTACGTTATGCAGCAGCTTGATGTGGCTGTTGAAAAAGGCTGGCTAAGTCAATAACGACTCAGCCAGACCTAAGGTATCAATCACACCACAACGGTGTAATAGGGCGTTGTAATTAAAAGCGTGTACCAATCCACATCCAGAAGCGATTGGTATCCACTTTTATATCTCCCGCATCGTAAGTGCCGTACTTGATGCCGAAATCATACTTTCCCGCAAACTTCTTCGTATATTGCACGTTAATTTCACTACCTAAATCGTCCGCACCATTGCTGCTGTCGTCAGCGCTGAAGTCGTGGTAAGCCAACAACCATTTACCACCGGCTAGCCCACCTGATAGAGATAACTTAAGGTCTTTTAAGCCCTGAGCAGGCGTGCCCAAAAACTGATCAGTCCAACCGTTGAATTTGTGCAGCGTGGCAAGCGGCGTTGCAAATCCGTACAATCCATCGTCTGAGCCCAATATTTCGTAATCGACCTTAGCCGTCACGCCAGAGAGCGTGCCTGCGACGTACGCATTCAAATAAGAGGCGTCAAAGTCGGTGGCCGCTTCGCCCGCGCCAGCTTCGCTTGACTGTGTGGCAAACTCAGCACCGTAAGCCCAATTAACGCTGTCACCTTTCATCTTTCCATCATAGCTCACACCATAAGTATCCAACGCGTTGTCTGTATCGTTGTCCACCTCTAATAGGTAAGCATAAGCCACAAATTTGCCGATTTTAGATGTATAGGTGGCATGAAGAATATGATCTTTAGAATCTAAATCTGCCGCTTCTGCGAAAATACGGTTGCGTTTGTACAGATAGCTATAAAATAGCGCTAGATTGTCGGTCGCCGCATATTTTGCGCTTACTGCATCGAAGGTCTGGCGGTCTTGTCGCCAGCCAACGTGGCCAACAAATCGATGGTCATCAAGTGTAATTACTTGGCGCCCTACTCTGGCGGTAAAATTATCCGTCTTATATTGAATAAAAGCTTGGTCAACTTCGGTGGTTTCAGGGTCGGCAATGACCGAGTACTCACCCACGTTAAAGCCCGTTGGCCCTACGGTAAACTCATCTTGCCCCAATACAATGCGGCTATCTTCAACCTCGGCGGTAAACGAGAAGCCATTAACACTACCCGAGCTAAATCCTAAACGGGTGCGCAACGTCAGTGCACTTGCATCTTCTAATGCATTGTCTTGATCAACAGATTCGTAGCGTAAATTCAGGTCCGCCCATGCTTTTGAATCACTAAGGGCGGCGTGAATATCGGCAGCCATTACGCTGCCGCCTAGTACTGTCATAACAGATGCCGCCAGCATCTTGATGCCAAAGTTTTGTAACGTGTTCATGTGTATTCCCTATCGGTATTGGTTTTTATTAGTCAACACTTACCCAGCCAGCATTAGAATGCCGGTTGAAAAGTACTGGTTTTGGTTGGTGGCGGAAAAGGCTTCCGCCCTAGTCAGGTGCCGATAAAGCTAGGCGGCATCTGATTTCTTAGCGTCTTTTTTTTCAGATGACACCCCGCTGGGTTTTGCTTGTTGTTGCGATTGTTTGTTAGTAGTTGGCGCTTGGTTTGCGCGTGACGAAACGGTTTCAACCTTCTTTTGTTTGTCGTAAAGGAAAGTTAAGACTTCATGTCTGTAGTGGTTGTACTGCTTGTTATCTGCAAGTGCTAATCTATCTCGCGGACGCGGCAACTCAATATCCAGAATTTCGCCAATGGTGGCTGCCGGGCCGTTATTCATCATAACAATGCGGTCTGATAGCAATACCGCTTCATCCACATCGTGAGTAATCATAATAACCGTGTTACCCAAATCAGCATGAATTTCCATTAGCGAGTCTTGAAGGTGAGCGCGAGTTAGGGCGTCTAGCGCACCGAACGGTTCATCCATTAGCAGCACTTTTGGCTCCATTGCCAACGCTCGTGCAATGCCCACTCGCTGTTTCATACCACCTGATATTTCACTGGGCAATTTATCAAGGGCGTGGGTCATGTGCACAAGCTCTAGGTTGTGCATGATCCAGTCACGCATCTCGTTTTTACTCTTGCCCCGCATGGTGGATTTTACGGCCAGCTCAACATTCTTGTATACCGTAAGCCAAGGTAATAAAGAATGGTTTTGAAAGACTACTGCGCGTTCAGGTCCAGGCTGCTTCACTTCTGCGCCATCTAAAATTACGCCGCCCGTAGTAGCTTGATGTAGACCTGCGACGATATTCAACACCGTTGATTTACCGCAGCCCGAATGGCCAATTAACGACACAAATTCACCTTTACTGATTTTAAGATTCACATCTTGAAGCGCAGTAAATGGCCCCTTCGGTGTGGGGAAGTCGATACCCACCTGCTCTAACTCTAAGTGTTTAGTGTGCATAAAATACTCCTCAAAATTAGCGTAGTACGCTCGACTTGTCCCAGCTTACAGCGCGCTGAATCGATAACATTAAGCGGTCTAGTACAAAGCCAATAGCGCCAATGGTGAGCACTGCGACCATGATTCTCGCTAGCGACTCCGAACTACCGTTTTGAAATTCATCCCACACAAACTTTCCTAGACCCGGGTTTTGGGCAAGCATTTCTGCTGCAATCAGTACCATCCACCCAATACCCAGCGACAATCTAAGTCCCGTAAAAATCATGGGAATAGAAGATGGAAGTACTATTTTGGTGAGATGAGCAAAGGGCGTAAGACGCAATACTTTACTTACGTTGATTAGGTCTTTATCAATATTAGAAACGCCTACAGCGGTGTTAATAAGAGTTGGCCATAAACAACAAAGCGAAACCGTAAAGGCCGAGGTGACAAATGATTTAGAAAACGCCGGGTCATCGCTGACATAAAGGGCACTTACTACCATAGTCACTAGCGGCAGCCACGCTAGTGGTGAAACTGGCTTGAACAACTGGATGAGCGGATTTATTGCAGTGTAGGCAGATTTACTTAAACCACATAATATTCCCACAGGAACCGCTATAACCGATGCAATAAGGAACCCCACCATGACGGTGTAAAGGCTTGTCCAAATTTGGTCAAAGAAGGTGGGCGCACCGGTGAACTCTCTGATTTTTGGCTGATAAGTGGGGTCTTGCGCTACACGCGCTGCATTTCTTGCTTCTTGACGTTGATAGAATGCATCCGCCTTTTCACGCTGTGCAATATGCTCGTCAATTAACGCACCGGCCTGCTCAAAAACTTGTGCTGGCCCTGGGAACTGCCCCAGCGACGTGTCGATACTTTTTGCAACACCATTCCAAATCGCCAAGAACATTAGCAAGCCGATAACAGGCAACAGCAACGCAGGCGTGGATTGATATAAACGGCTCAACAAAGAGTTGGCGTTTGACGGCGACGATGGAAGGCGAAGAATGGTTGTCATCTTGCTCATTGCTTGCTCCTGACACATGATGTGCGCTATTGCGCGGTTTATGCCCCGCCCTAGTTAGAACTGAAGGCGGGGCCATTGAACCTGACACTTACAGTACAGTGTCGCCCTTAAGTCCTATCTTAAATTGCTCTAAGTATGCGTTAGGTTTGCTTCCGTCAAACGTCACGCCATCAATGAATTCGCTCTGAGGCGGCTTGTAGCCTGTTTCCGTTCCAAACTCAGGGAAATCAGACGCTTTAGCTTTACCTTCGGCAATTAGTGCTTTAGCTGCCTGAGCATAAACCTCAGGTTTATAGACTTTTTTAGCTGTTTCTTTATACCAGTCGTCAGACTTTGCTTCTGAAATTTGGCCCCAACGGCGCATTTGTGTGAGATACCAGATAGCGTCGCTGTAATAGGGGTAGGTAGCGTTGTAGCGGAAGAACACATTAAAGTCGGGCACGTCGCGCTTGTCACCTTTCTCGTATTCGAAAGTACCTGTCATGCTGTTAGCCAGTACATTTTCATCCGCACCTACGTAGTTACTCTTGGCAAGAATCTTTACCGCTTCAGGGCGGTTAGCATTGTCATTCTCATCCAGCCACATTGCCGCACGAATAAGTGCTTTAACCACACGAATGTGCGTATTAGGGTATTTTTCTGCCCAGCCTTGGCTTACGCCGAACACTTTTTCAGGGTTATTTTTCCAAATTTCGTAATCGGTGATTACAGGTACACCAATACCTTTGAATACTGCCTGTTGGTTCCACGGTTCGCCCACACAGTAGCCATAGATAGTGCCGGCTTCCATCGTGGCAGGCATTTGCGGTGGAGGTGTTACAGACAATAATGCCTGAGCGTCTATTTGACCTGCTGTGTCACCTTTATGCGGCGCATAATATCCAGGGTGAATTCCACCTGCCGCTAGCCAATAGCGTAGCTCGTAGTTGTGCGTAGAAACCGGAAAGACCATCCCCATGTTGAACGGCTTTCCTGCATTGCGGTATTCATCAACCACTGGCTTTAAATAATCGGCTTTAATGGGATGTACTGGCTTGCCATTTTCCTGAGGAATATGCGCCTTCATTTTGTCCCAAATTTCATTAGAAACGGTAATACCATTACCGTTGAGATCCATGCTGAACGCTGTTACCACATGCGATTCCGTGCCGAAGCCAATGGTGGCGCCAAGGGGCTGACCAGCCAACATGTGGGCGCCATCTAATTGGCCGTCAATTACGCGGTCAAGCAGTACTTTCCAGTTAGCCTGTGCTTCCAACGTAACGTAGAGGCCCTCGTCTTCAAAAAAGCCTTTTTCATAAGCCACAGCCAGCGGCGCCATATCAGTTAGCTTGATAAAACCAAACTTAAGTTCTTCCTTCTCAGGCCAGCCTACCGCTGGAGCCTGTGCTGCCACACTCGCAGAAAAACTTGCTACGGAGACGGCAAGTGCTGCACATACTCCAGCACTCGCTGTTCGAAAGCGTTTTAGCAGTGATGTTGTCTTTAACCCAGTCATACGTGTTCCTCGTAGCCAAAAAAAAACCCACCAGCTTACGACGTATAACCGTCGAGCATGGTGGGCTTCGTTGCCGTGTTTGTAATATCGGAGTTCTTACAAACGCATCAAGTTGTTAATGGTAAGTCAGGAATTCCCGCTCACACACCTCATCTTTAAGGGAGGTTTATTAAAAGCTTTAGCTTATAAAACCATCTTTATTTTTTATTATTATGCACTTGCCATAAATGCCGGAGATGATGATGCTTCCTTACCGCTCTCCGCTGAATCCTATTTGTTTACCCTATGGTAAGTGTTGTGCACTCCACTCTGCCATCGCATTTGTGTTTGCACCCGTTGCTTCATGCAGCAACGTTGCTGTTGCACGGATTATTTAGCACCCATCGTGCCAGAAATGTAAGCCATTAAAATTTATGAAAATTTACACTATTGAGGTAAGAGAAAAGTGAGAATGAATTCGTTTTGGTGCACCAAAACAGTGGGGGGTGTTCAACCTTGGTGCGGGTTTGTTATCACCAAGGTTGAACAAATTGACTTGAAGACGCCAAAGGCTGGCGTACTCGATTAATGACCTTCTAGAGTCGTTTGGTAAATTGTCCGATAGCGTTCACCACTTCGTTCGCACCGCGCTGTATTTCGCTCATCGCTTCACCTGATTGCGTTGAATACTCTAGCGCTTCGCGAGCTTTCTCTTGCCCAGCCTCAATCAGCTGTACCGCATTTTCGGTAAGCTTTCTGTTTTCCACTACTACATTTACGATTTCTTCTGTTGCGCTACTGGTTCGCGATGCTAACTGTCTTACTTCATCGGCAACGACCGCGAAACCACGCCCTTGATCGCCCGCACGGGCAGCTTCAATAGCGGCATTTAGGGCAAGCAGGTTGGTTTGATCAGCGATTCCACTAATACTTTTAACTAGGTCTGCAACCTTTTGAGATTGCTCATCAAGGTCTTTAATTCCTTCACTCGCATTGCCCATCTGTTTGGTTAATTCATTCATCGCTTTAACAGTAGAGTCAAGTACCTGGTTACCCTTACGCGCTTGCTCACCTGTTTCTTGCGAGATATTGAATGCAACATTGGCAGCTTCAGAAATGGCGAATTCACGTTTCATTTGCTCAGTGATAACGGTTGCAAACTTAACCACTTTATAAAGGTTGCCATCCTCATTTCGTATGGGATTATACGACGCTTCAAGCCAAACTTCGTTTCCTCGACTGTCGATACGCTTATAACGCCCCGACTCTAATTGTCCTTGCGCTAGTCCACGCCAAAACTGCTTGTACTCTTCAGAGTTCGCTTCTTGTTCCGTACAAAAAATCCGGTGATGCTTTCCGACTATTTGCTCCAACTTGTAGCCCATACTTTTCAAAAAGTTTTCATTGGCTTTGATGATGGTACCGTCCAAGTTGAATTCTATAACTGCAGAAGAGCGATGGAGCGCCGCAAGCATGTCTCTAAGTTCGTTGCTATAGGAAATATTGCGGGTTTGCTCAGCCATGTAGAAAGCAATGCATTTTACGTTTCCATAAGCGTCGTCGATGGGCTGCACGATGCCTCTAACCCAAATTTCTTGGCCTTTTGCATTGTTGAAACTAACCGCACCATGCCAATGGCGATGAGTTTTTATCGCGCCTAACATGTCTTGAGTGTCCGATTTTTTCAGCGCATGGGGGTTCATTAGGCTATCAAGCGACTTGCCTTCTAGTTCAGAAATCTTAAATCCTGTTGCTTGAGCATATAGATCGTTAATCGCACGTATACGGCCTTCTGCGTTTAACTCCATATACAACATTTCTTCGCGAAGCTCTTCCTGAACCGTTTGATATGCCGCCAGTTCCTTCTCTAAACGTTGGTTTTCGGCTATCAACTCTTTATTTTTGAAAAACATCCTGCGCTCCTAATGAACTTCGTTTCACGCATTATTTACCAGCCAGCTTTGCTCATAACAAAGCCTCCCTGACAAAATAGGCATTGGCGTATCACTCTGAAATACGGTTAGTTGTCTGAAACGATAAGCTAATTTTTCTTGGTTTCGATTAAAGATAGCAGAGGAAATGAAGTTTATTAGTGGATTACAAAAATAAATTTGAAGTTTTTTTGTTCAACAACCAAGTTCAACAGAATTGATGTTCGGTTAAACCGAATAAGCAACCATAAGTTGCGCAGCCTTACTTAAGGTAGCGACGTATACACACAGCGGTTACGGCCTCCGGTCTTAGCATCGTACAAGGCTTTATCTGCAGTATTAAGAATCGATGTTAGCGTCCAGTTGTGATGATGCTCAAAATTAACTGTCGCAACACCTAGACTCGCAGTAATGACCGATGAAACTGTGCTCTTGCTGTGCGGTATCTGTAAAGACTCTATAGCTTCCCGAATCTTTTGTGCCTTAATTTTTGCCCCTTTTTCATCGGTGTTAGGCAAAATAGCAACGAATTCTTCACCTCCATAACGCGCACAGAAATCCGTGTTGCGAGTAATCACTTCGTTAAGAACAATGGCCACTCTTTTTAGGCATTCATCCCCTTTTGTGTGACCATAGTTGTCGTTGTACAACTTGAAACTATCTACATCCAAAATAACCACAGTCAACGGCCAGTCATACCGTTTCGACATGGCTATCGCTTTTTCCATTTCCATTTCGAACGCCCGTCGATTTGGAATATTAGTAAGGGGATCGCTAAGTGACAAACGAATCAATTCGGTTTCCTGACTCTTCACTCTTTCAAAATACAACGCAAAGGTTTTAGCAAGGCGAGAAATTTCATCACTTCCTTCAAACGTGGCCACTGCCTCGCTACTTTTTTCAACTAAGTTAGTTAACGCTATTAAGCGTAGAATTATGCGTTTGTATATGTAGAAGATAATGGCACAGCAGATAAGCATGACGACTAGAGAAAGCGCCAGGGACAGGATGATTTGTTTTGATACTAACTTGTTAGCAGAGATTGCATATGAGGAGGTATCTTTAGTGATTGAAGAGGCTTTAAACTCAATATTTGATGCCACTTCTTCAGCGAGGTGCTCTACAAAGCTGCCTCGACCTCTGGAACGCCCGCGTATTCGCATTACGTTGGCTTGCTTATCGACCATTCCCCATTTACCCAATACCCCTTCCTCAAGCGCACTTACCAGCTCACTGCTGCGCTTATCGAGCGTCGCGGCTTCACGCAACGAGGCAATGCTTTCCTCGATATTATCTTCTAATTTTCGCAGCTCGTGCAGTTGAAACTGCTGATTTATTTGCGCAATTTGTAATATCAAGGGAACTAGTGCTTCAGAGGATTGAATACCCGAGTAATGCGCTTTGTTGTATTCAAAGGTATTGTTGAGATAGGTGAACAGCACTTCCCTTTCCACTCGTACTTCTTTTTCTACATCGATGCGCTGTCGCACCAACGCATTTAGCTCCTCTATTTCTAACGTGAGCACCTTCAATTGGGTTTCCAGGTATTTATCCCCTTGCTCTAGCTTTAAATTGGACGCATCAAGGCGTGCTATCGTTTCGTCTAGCTGGGTTTTAATAATACGTCGTGACGACTGACTCTCAGACGATGTCAGCCTCGCGGTAAGCGAAATCAAATGCTGAACTTCTCTCGTTATTTCAGTTGCTTGACTTAAGGTAGGGATTGACGATGAAGTAATATCTTCAAGCACTTCACGTACGTCATTTAGGCGCAACAGCGACAAAACCAAAATGAGCAGAAAGAGCCCCATCACACTACATTGTGCAATGATAAATAAATACAGGGTCTTTTTCTTATGCTGCATCTTGTTAGCCGCCTTTTGCTATATTTATTATGCGGTTATCCGTTGATGGCTCAATATCGTATTGGTTTACAATGGCTTGCATAACCAAGTCTGAAATTTGCGGTGGGCGGGTGCTTAACGCTGGGAGCTGTTCGGTATTTTTCAATGTATAGAAACCGTCGCCGCCATTGGCCAGAAAATTACTTGTGGCTAGTGAATATGTCTTGGATTTATCTATCCGCTTTCCGTTAATGGTTACATTCCTAACCCTTTGTAATACTTTGGCTGTAGGGTCAAAACTATACGACATGCCAGATACGTGAGGAAACCCACCTTTTAAGTTCTGGTATTGTGATAGCCCTTCTTCAAGCACTTGAATTAGCTGAGCTCCGGTAATGTCTAACGCTACAACGTGCGCACGAAATGGCATTTCAGTCACGATGTCTTGTCGGGTAATCGGCGTACCTGCTGTATATTGTTTATTACCGCGAATACTGCCTCCGTTAATAAGAGCGATATCTGTATTGGCATAGCGCCTAATAGTGTCAGCGACAAAGTTTACAAAGGGATTCTCTTCACTTCTCACCTCTTTGCGTACCGTCGATACGTCAATTTTCCACTCCCCAATTTGAATGTTGAGCAAGCGCTTCAGGCGTGCTTCATATTCGACTAGTTGTTCATTTAATTCAGCATTAGCTGCAACCTCATCCAATGGCTGCTCAATGTAAGATGTGGGCTTCCACCCCGCCTCTCTTTCAAAACTCGCAACTACCGCTGTGCCCTGCTGTGTGAGTACCATGCTATTTGGATGACGCGTAGCTTCGAGTAAACTTTTCTCGTCCAGGCGGCTATCTGTTATGAAAGCAACGTCTATTACGCGTTTATTCAGCATGGTGTTGATAAAAGGAAATGGGTAGGAATAGTGGAGTAAGATGATGTCTACTCCCTGTTGGCGCAAACGCTTGGACTCTTCCATAATGGCCTTTTGCGGAGGCGTAATAGAAATATCAGATAATTGATACTCTTCGATAACTCGCTCGTGAAGCACTGAAATAACGCCTAGCGTTAAATCTTCTTTTTCAACAATCACCGAGGTGTGCAGTCCGTCAGGTGAGCGACCTACTCGATTATCTATCACATTACTCGCCACCAAGGGAAAGGCGGCTTCATAAGAACGAAGTGAGAGCTCATCTTCATAGAAGCTGAATTCTCTCTTTGTAACTCCCATCACATCCGGTTCGAGAGAATTTAAGATATCAATAATATGGGAGCCGCGATCGAACGAAGACAAGGCACTAGGCCCAATAGAACCACCGCCGAAAATGAAGAAGACGGTTTCACTATTTTGCCGCTGTTGTTTTACGAGAGTTTGAAGATTAGCGTACCGGCCAGTGCGAGGGTCGCTGATATTCGGCATGTCTGCGGTAAGGACAAAGGTTGCGCTGGATGTAGCTGGCTGTTCCCGGCCTTCAGATACAGCGTAGCCTGCTCGAAATAAGAGCGATAGGCCAGCTAAAAATACGAGCCACTGCGTTAATCGCATAACACCACTTGAGGTAACCTTGTTAATACTATTAACAAGTATAGCAATGATTAAGTCAATGCGACGATTGACTATTTTTCCCCTATCAAGTGGGTTTTAATGCACCGCCCCGCGGTTAAGCTTCTATTTAGTGGTCAGCTAACACGGGCTATCTGACCAATACTCAGGACGCGTGATCTTTGATGGAGTTAAGCGGTTATTACACCAAACGACTAAAACGGCGTCGAGGTTTTGTCTCGCTGTGCCCAAAGCTGTCTTGCCTGGGACAGGGCATCTGCAACATCACACTTTTGTAGCAGTACCAAATAGCTGGCAAGTGTGCTTAAGATGGCTTGTTCACCGTAAAGGCTATTCGCGTTACCCGCCCACACATCAAGCATGTCGTTAACGTTCATGTCTTTATCTTTAAGCGCCCATTTGTCAGCGACCACCGGCATTATTACTTCTTCGGTCTCACCATTTCGGGTAATAAATAGCTCAGTTTCCCGTTCACCATTAACTTCAGGATCTCCGCCATCACCACGAAAGCAAAGCGCATCTATAGATGGATAATTTTCATTAACGCGGCAGTGTTTGTGGTCAAGATGCATATGATAAACACCTTGTACACAGTATTGAGCCGCAGTAGGGTTCAACAACCTTGCGAGGGTGTTGGCGCATGAGCGCAGACCAAACACTTCACGAAGCTTAATAATTGTGTCGAGCGCAGGCAGCAAATAAGACAAATCAAGGTAAGTCACCCCTTTATCCGTTAACTGCTGTTTGGCGTCTGCAATACTGCTAACTTCAGACAGGCCCAATTGAGGTAACGCTATACTTGCATAAAGGCGCCCCGAACCCGGTTCATGAGCACCGTGAAGCATGACCGAGTAACCATTGTTGGCTAGTACCGCTACGGCCAATAAGTACCACGGTAACTGGCGACGTTTTCCCGCGTAGCAGCCAATATCTAACGTGGGGGTGAGGGTTTTAACTTCTGGCTCTATCAGCTCTCTGCATGCATCGACAAAGCCAATAACTTCTTCTGGTGTTTCTTCACGGGTACGCAGTAACATAAGAAATGCGCCGCGTTGATCGCCTGTCACTTCATTGGCCAATACCATTTTCATGGCATGGTAGGCCTCATCACGGGTAAGGCTACGCCCCCCTTTCTGGCCCTTGCCAATAATTTTTATGTATTCACTAAATGGTTGCTGCATGCTTGGATGAATGTAATAGAAGAGTATTTACCTGTTGACGAGACTCTACCACCTTTCCAAATATAAGTAACGTGGGCCCCGTTAGATTTGCTGCTTCTACCTTGCTATGAATATCGGCAAGCACGCCAGTAATCACGCGCTGTTCAGGCGAAGTGGCATTTTCAATTGCCGCTACTGGCCATGTGGTTGGCACGTTGTGATGAATCAAGCCTTTACATAGACCCTCAAGCCGGCTTAGTCCCATATAAACCACCATGGTTTGGTTCAACACATTTTGCGCCATAGGTGCCATCTCTGGCCATTGTTCCGCGTCTTTAAAATGTGCGGTCATAAAACTCACCGATTGAGCGCAGCGCCTGTCGGTTAAAGGGATACCCGTATAGGCTGACACACCCGATGCTGCCGTAATACCAGGAACAATAGCAAAAGGAATGTTGGCTTTTGTGAGTGCATCGGTTTCTTCGCAGGTTCTTGCAAATAGGGCTGGGTCACCGCCTTTTAACCGCACGACAGTGTGACCGTTGCTTGCCAATTCAACCACTCGCTTGCATATAGCGTCTTGGGTAAAGCTGTGCTTTTTACAGCGCTTCCCGACATATTCTTTCACCACTTTAGAGGGAATTAGCGAAAGAATATCTTCGCTGACTAAAGCATCGAACAGCACGACATCAGCTTGTTGCAGAAGACGAAACGCTTTTAACGTAAGTAACTCGGCATCGCCAGGGCCAGCACCGACGATGAACACCTGCCCTTGTTTATGAACTTCATTTTGCCTGTTTGCTAACTTCAACCACTTGCCAAAGTATGAATGCTTAGCGGAAGTTTTCGAATCATCGAGGCGCTGGCGTGTCGCCACGGTCGTGACCGTGGTAGAAATAGCATCGCGATAACAGAGGTTTAACAAAGGTTTCTGCGGTTTGAATAAGGTGCGCAAAAACGGTAACGACCAACTAGTTGCAATTGACATGATTTAACGCTCCTAAACAGATTGAATTTCAATGACTAAATGCTTGTCTATCAGTTGAGACAAGGCGGGTTTGCACGAGCCACAATTCGTACCACATTTCAATGTTTCACCAAGCTCTGCCACCGAACTACAGCCTTCCTTGATGGCATGTATAATGGTTTTTTCGCGCACTTCAAAACAGCTACAAACTACATCACCGTTTAAAAATGCGTCGTCTACTTGGCCTCGTAATAAATTGCGCTGTATGTCTGTGGAAACAGATGTGTTGAGAAGGCTGGCGAGCCATTCGTTAGGTACTGACCATGTGCTTTTTGAATGTGGCGCTGCGGGGGCCCTTTCAGCCTTTTCTGGCTCATCGCCTAAAAACGCCGCGAAACAAAGAGTATCATCGACAAGCGCAAGGCATACTGAGTATGTATGATGATGAAACTGCAATAGCACCGCGTTTAGCGGCAGCAGAGGTATCAACGCTTGTGTAAAATCTCGACGACCTTTGTTCGAAGCAACATTCAATACTGATAATGCTGCATCCGAGTTATTTAAAGGTGAAGACACCTCTGTGCTTTCAAGCGGTGTCGTATTCCAGTAATCACACGCATGCTTTAGCGCGTCTTCATAACTTGGGCTAAATTCTGAATTAAGTGTTGATTGGTTTACTGATGAAACAAAGAGTTTGCCGTAGGTAGCGAAATGAACAGGCGCGATAGCAACCGCCGCGTGTTTTAACTCTGGCTGCCCTGAAATAGGGTCTACCGCGCTGGCATAAAGTGCGCCTAGTTTACTGTGAGAACCCCATTGCGCAGACCAATGAATGGGAATGAATACTTCCCCTTTGCGCATATCCGTATCCATTTTTACCGGGTAGATAACAGGAGTGTCTTTACATACTGCACTTGAAAGAGAAACAAGATCTCCGCCTTCAACGCCCAATTCAGCAGCGTCTCTAGGGTTGATATACACGTTAGCACTTGGCATATGAGCCAGTAACTTTGCCGCTTTACCCGTGCGTGTCATGGTATGCCACTGATCTCGCGCTCGCCCGCTGTTCACAACAAAAGGATAAGCGTCTGATGTCACCTGCAATGGCGCTTTGTAAGTTACGGGAATAAACCTAGCCTTGGCGTTGGGTGTTGAAAACTGCTTGTCTTCAAAAGGACGTTTACTGGTAAGGCTAGGTTGAGAATTAGAACTGGCCCTATTCTCAGCTTTTTTAACTGTGTGAAAGGGCCACTGCAAAGGCGATAGCCCGTTGTATTGAGCTTCACTTAACGCTTGTAAAGGTGACAGGTCTAATTGTCGCTTACCGTTATTTTGATAGCCGGTTAGCCCAGCATATTCGCAGAATATTTGTGACGGATGGGTAAAATTAAATGCCTCGCCAAAGCCCATTTTACCCGCCACTTCGCATAGTATTTGCCAGTCGTGTTTTGCACTACCTGGTGGAGGCAATATACCGCGCTGACGTGATATACGGCGCTCTGAGTTTGTTACCGTGCCGTCTTTTTCCGACCACCCCGTGGCAGGAAGGGCAATGTGCGCGTAGTTAAGCGTATCGTTAGATTCAACAATATCAGACACCACCACCATGTCACACTTTGAAAGTGCGCGCTCAACTTGACAGCGATTTGGCATACTGACAACAGGGTTAGTCCCCATTATCCAAACGAACTTTACCTTTCCACTCTCAATTGCATTAAACAAATCAACTGCTTTAAGCCCCTGCCCTTTAGGCATGACGGGTGCATTCCAATAGGTTTTAACAGCGCTGATATGCTCAGGGTTTTCAAGGTCCATATGTGCAGCTAGCATATTGGCTAACCCACCGACCTCACGACCACCCATGGCATTTGGCTGGCCAGTGATCGAAAACGGGCCACAACCGTCTTTAGCAATTAAATCCATTGCTAAATGACAGTTGATAATGGCTTGGGCTTTGTCCACACCAGCAGAAGACTGGTTCACGCCCATAGAATAAAAAGTAATTGCGCTAGAGGCTTTGCAGAAGGCATCAAAAAAGGCCTTAATACTGTTAACGTCCAGGTCGCATACTTCAGCAACGTCATCTAACGTTAAAGCATTTGCACTTTTAAGCGTTTCATCAAGCCCCTCGGCATAGGTATCAACGGCGGATTTGTCTATCCGACCTTGTGCGTTTGCATAGCTGAGTAAACCGTTAAATAGCGCTACGTCGCTACCCGGCTTTATAGGAAGGTGTAAATCGGCAATGGTACAGGTTTCGGTTTTGCGTGGGTCAACAACAATGACCTTCATATTCGGATTTTTCAGTTTTGCTCGCTGAATGCGTTGAAAAAGCACTGGGTGCGCCCACGCCGCATTACTTCCGGTGATCACCAGTAAATCTGTACATTCCAAATCGGTGTAATCGCAAGGCACCACATCTTCACCGAAGGCTCGCTTGTACGCGGCAACGGCTGATGACATACATAGGCGTGAATTCGTATCGATATTGGCACTGCCGATGAAACCTTTCATAAGCTTATTGGCAATGTAATAGTCTTCGGTGAGAAGCTGACCTGATACATAAAAAGCAACGGCATCCGCGCCATACTGCGCAATGGTAGAGGTGATCTTATCCGCAATCACATCGGTGGCCGTGTCCCAATCCACCGATTGACCTGCCATGGTTGGGTGAAGCAAACGACCGTTTATGTCGTTTGTTTCAAGCAGGTTTGTTCCTTTGACACACAATCTTCCATAATTGGCGGGATGCTCTGGCGTGCCTTTAACAGTGTCCAGGGTTATGGCACGCGTGCTTACGTTGCAACTGATATCTACACCACACCCTACGCCGCAGTAAGGGCATGTTGTTTGTCTTAATTGTTCAGACATCATGTCGGGTTGTCGTGTAGGCATATTCATTTCATTACCTTTTTCGGTTTCACAGCTTTTGAATGCATTTTGCTAAAAGGCTTTTTTCATGTGGGCGTTCAAATAAAGGCAGTTTGCTTAAACGCCGACAAAAACCTTTTCGCCCTCTACCTTCACAGCGTAAGCCGTGACGGATACATCATCGTGCTCTTTACACAGCCCGGTTTCTAAAAAGTAATGCTCTTTGTACAAAGGCGAAGCAACAACAGGCGCGCCGCCTATCGACCCTAGAAGCCCGCGATAGAGTACGTTTGCTTTACCGATAGGGTCGTAGTTACTAATGGCGAAAACCTGGGTTTCGCCGTTTATCTTCAAACTGAAAATTGCCACTTGCTGTGAGTCGACAAGGGCGCAAACCCCACTGTTTGTCACTAGGTCGTTCGTCTCACAAACATAGTGCCATTGCACTTGCTGAGGTTCTGACGCCATTACATTTTGCGCTGCTGACATAATTTGATTCTCCTAACAAGGTTGATAAGCCAATGGCTACACCATAGAGACAGGAATGAACTGATCTTTACCTGCTACTTTTTCAGCTTCCGTAGCTGGGCGAACCTGGCCTCGCTCAGAAACGAACTGAATATTGGTGTCGCTAGCATCGCTGTTTACAAATTGACGGAAACGCTTGCGCGACTCAGGGTTTTCAATGGTGGTTTTCCATTCGCACTGATAAGCATCAACCACAGCATCCATCTGTGCTTCAAGCTCACCATTAATGCCAAGTGCATCGTTTATCACAACGTCTTGCAGGTAAGCTAAGCCTCCTTCCATATTGTCCATCCACACCGATGTGCGCTGTAAGCGGTCAGCCGTTTTCACATAAAACATCAGCACGCGGTCGATATACTTAATAAGGGTTTTGGTATCTAGGTCGGTGGCAAACAGGTCTGCATGTCGCGGCTTCATACCGCCATTACCGCAAACATAAAGGTTCCAACCTTGCTCGGTGGCAATAACGCCAATGTCTTTGCTTTGAGCTTCTGCGCACTCACGGGTACACCCCGAGACAGCAAATTTAATTTTATGCGGCGCACGTAAGCCTTTGTAACGATTCTCTAAGTCAATGGCTGTGCCAACAGAATCCTGAACACCGTAGCGGCACCAAGTGCTGCCCACACAGGATTTAACAGTACGCAGTGCCTTCGCGTAAGCATGGCCGGTTTCAAAACCACCAGCGACCAGTTTTTCCCAGATATCAGGTAAGTGCTCTACGCGCGCACCAAATAAATCAATGCGCTGACCACCTGTGATCTTGGTGTACAGGTTGTATTCTTTTGCCACTTCGCCGAGCAGAATCAACTTCTCAGGCGTTATTTCGCCACCAGGTACGCGCGGTACAACCGAGTACGTGCCATCTTTTTGCATGTTGCCAAGATAAATATCGTTAGTGTCTTGTAGAGGAAGATGTGAAGCTTTAAGAATGTAGTCGTTATATACCGAGGCTAAAATTGAGCCCACTGCAGGCTTACAAATTTCACAACCAAGCCCCTCACCATGCTGCTCTAACAGCTCGTCAAAAGTGCGAATGCCATTTACTTTAACAATGTGAAACAGTTCTTGTCGGGTATAGTTGAAGTGCTCACAAATGGCTTTTGATACTTCCACACCGCGTTTTTCAAGCTCGCTATCCACTACATTTTTAAGCAAGGCAGCACAACCACCGCACCCTGTGCTGGCTTTGGTTTCGCCTTTCACATCGGCTACGCTGCAGCACCCGCCTTCAATGGCTGAAACAATGTCGCCCTTGGTCACGTTTAGACACGAACAAATAGAGGCGGTGTCTGGCAGTGCATCGGCACCTAGCGCCGGTGCAGTACCGGATGAGGGCAGAATTAGGCTCTCTGGATGTTCAGGTAATTCAATATTATTAAGCGCATACTGTAAGAGCGTGTCGTAGTCGCTGGTATCGCCAACGAGTACAGCACCAAGCACATACTTTTGCTCGCTATCTACCACCAGCTTTTTGTACACGCCTTCTGGCTGATTTAAATAGGTGTAGCTAAGCGCACCGGCTGTGCGTTCATGAGCATCGCCAATTGAGCCCACTTCTACACCCATTAGCTTGAGTTTGGTACTCATATCTGCGCCAGCGAACTCGGCGTCGCCGCCGGTTATATGACTTACTGCCGTGCGCGCCATGGTATAGCCAGGTGCTACCAGGCCAAAGATTTTGTTATCCCACAGCGCACATTCACCCACAGCGTAAATGTTTGGGTCAGACGTCACGCAGTGGTTATCAATGACAATACCGCCGCGCTCACCCAGTGTTAGCGCTGACTTTCTGCCGAGCTGGTCGGAAGGTCGAATACCGGCAGAGAATAAAATCATGTCAGTTTCTAGTGCAGTGCCGTCAGCAAACACCATTTTATAGCGGCAGGTATCACCGGCCTCAATAGTTTGCGTTGCCTTTTGGGTGTGAACCGTAACACCCAATGCTTCAATTTTGTCCTTAAGAGCGTTACCACCTGCTTGGTCTAGCTGTACCGCCATAAGCTGCGGGGCAAACTCAACTACGTGGGTGTCGAGACCGGCTTGCTTTAATGCGTTAGCAGCTTCTAGACCCAACAGCCCACCACCAACAACAACCCCTACTTTGCTCACCGCTGCTGAAGCTTCAATAGCGAGTAGATCGTCTATAGTGCGGTACACCAAACAATGCTCTTGATCGTTGCCAGGGATGGGTGGCACAAATGGGTATGAGCCCGTGGCTAGCACAAGCTTATCGTAGCTAAACACCTGCCCTTCTGAAGTCGTCACCTTATTATTGTCACGGTCTATATCGGTAACCAAGGCATTGGTAACTACGTTTACGCCCCACTCGGCGTACTGAGCGGGTGTAGTAAGCGCTAAGTCATCAGCACTCGCGCCGCTAAAAAAAGATGACAGATAAACGCGGTCGTACGCAAGGCGTGACTCACCGCATAAAACGGTTATTTCTACATTGGCATCGCTTTGGTGAAGCTGCTCAACAAAATGATGCCCCACCATGCCGTTGCCTACGACGACAATTTGCGTTTTTGAGTCCAATGAAGTCATGGTATTCCCCTTTGTTCGGGACAAAAAAAAGCCCGCTTCAACTTTCGTTGATGCGGGCTTCGTTGCCTATTTTGCCAACGGTTTAAGTCGGCTAACACATTTTACGGAGTGTTATAAATCACACAATTTTCAGCGATTGACACAAATCACCAAAACACACTTTACGTTTATAGCTATCCAAGTTCAGTGCCAAAAACGTAATCCCTTGTTTTTATTTGATTTACTGCAAAATAAGCATTATTCAGACTTCATAACTGCACCAAACAAACGCAAAACTGTGTTCACTTGGTGCATTGAGGCTATCAAATAACTTAGGCCAGCTTATCCGTCGCTACGCGGTAGCGAGGGTCTTCAACCACGTTAATTTCAACAAACTTATCGGCCTTGCGAAGCAGTGAGCGACATTCATCACTGATATGGCGAATGTGTAGCTTTTTACCCTGCTCTTCGTATTTGTCAGCAAGGGTATCTAGCGCATCAATACCTGATGAATCCCAAATGCGAGAGTCTTTAAAGTCAATAACTACATCGTTAGGGTCGTTGGCAATATCAAACAGGTCTTTGAAATGCGATACCGAGCCGAAGAACAGCGGGCCGTCTAGCTCATAGACTTTCCAACCGTCGTTATCGATATGAGATCTCGCTTCGATATGACGAGCGTGTTTCCATGCAAACACCAGTGCGGAAACAATAACACCCACAACAACTGCAATAGCCAGGTCAGCGATAACGGTAACGCCTGTTACTAGAAAAAGTACGAACGCATCTTCTTTGTTTACGCCGCGAATAATTCTGAATGACGCCCACTCAAATGTAGCAATAACCACCACGAACATAACGCCAACAAGGGCAGCGAGAGGAATCATTTCAATTAGCGGAGCAGCAAATAGAATAAAGCCTAATAATACAACCGCCGCGGTGATACCAGACAAGCGGCCACGGCCACCAGAGTTAATATTAATCATACTTTGACCAATCATGGCGCAACCGCCCATACCACCAAAGAAACCGTTTACGGTATTTGCAACGCCTTGGCCAACGCACTCTTTGTTACCACGTCCGCGGGTGTCCGTCATTTCATCAATTAATGAAAGGGTAAGAAGCGATTCTATAAGACCAACCAAGCAAAGAATCACTGAGGTAGGCAAAATGATCATGAAGGTTTCCCAGGTGAACGGCACCATAGGAATAGCAAAGCTAGGAAGTTCACCCGCTAGCGTTGCGGTATCGCGCTGGTCAGCTGGTAGCAAATCGCGAACAAAGTCGATTACAGTGCGCGCTTCAAGGTCAAGACCGTGTACTAACAAGGTTACCGTAACAATCGCTACCAGCGACGCAGGTACGGCTTTAGTTAGCTTTGGTAGTAAATAGATAATAGCCATCGTTAACGCCACAAGCCCTAACATCCAATATAACAGCGTACCTTCCATCCACTGCAACTCACCGGCTGCGTTAGTGACTTTAAACTGGCCTAACTGCGCCAGGAAAATAACAATCGCCAAACCATTTACGAAGCCTAGCATTACCGGATATGGCACCAGTCGAATAAACTTCCCGAGCTTGAAAATGCCGCACATTATTTGCAGTAAACCTGCCAAAATAACCGCGGCAAATAAATACTGCACGCCGTGTTGGGCAACCAGTGCCACCATTACAACGGCCATGGCGCCAGTAGCACCAGAAATCATTCCTGGGCGGCCACCAATAGCGGAAGTGATCAAGCCCATCATGAAAGCCGCATAAAGACCAATCATTGGTTCTACGCCGGCTACAAATGCAAATGCTACGGCTTCAGGGACCAAGGCTAGCGCCACGGTAATACCTGATAGCACGTCGTTTTTAACGTTGCTGTCTTTACTGGTAATTAAATCGAACATGTTCTCTCAGAAGCTAGGATGTTAAACACAACAACCCACCGTGGCGTACACCGCGTTAAAGCAGAACACCAAGTAGGTAGGAGAATTTTTCGGCGATTCTACCACCATTGTAGCTTAAAATCTTTTAATAGATTGTTACGAACGCGAACCGTTACGTGCAGTCGTGAAGAGACAATCCTCCTTATCTACTCCTCTCATCTTTGCCTGCCAACTTTTTAAGACCAGCTTGAGGCTTAATTAAATCGCTGATGCTGACAAATTGCCTCATACATGGCATCGTATAAGGGTTTTGGTTAACCGCGTCGTTCACTACGCTCAATTTCTAATTCGAGTCGTGACAAGACGTCGCAATAGGGCACAAGCCTTATTCAACGAGGAGTTAAAGTGGTACCTTATATTCTTACAATTTTGTGCGTGCTAGTGGCGGGCGCTATTCACTGGATGTCGCCAAAGGCTTATTGGAAAGCCACTATTATGTCGACCGCCGTTATCTTATTGTTTTCTGTAGCTGCACTGTTTATTTTTAAAGCATCAGGGATGTTAGTAAGCGAACATACGGGTGAAAATGCAGACTTTTCTGGGCAAATGCTTACCATCACCACAATGATTGCCTTCTTTGGTTTCTTAATTTCACTGTTTGTAGGTTGGTTTCTCCGCGTTGTCAGAAACTAATCTGGATAGCAAAACCACACCTTTTGCGAAGCTGCACCATTTTGGCGCAGCCTCGCCAATTCGGCATCACATCGTCCCCGGCGAATACCTCACATCCAGCTCCAACCTCCCCCCTCTCAATCCTGCTACAACACTCAATTTCTCTACCCCCTTTGCGTTTTCACTGCTTTCTGACCTTTATCTTCGAAAATTCTAATAAACAGGGCATAAGTGTTGCTTGTAAATTGTTGCTCGATTTGAAGAGTGAAGAGTTTCTAACATTGTTTCCGCATAAAAACGCATCCATCGAGATAAAGGCGAAACGTGTGTACCAATAAGCAGCAGGCCTTAATATGCTTCATGAACCTGAACCGACCATTGCGCTTTGTAGTGACGCTACTAAGCGCTTTTTGTTAGCGGCAAAGCACGCTGAAATTACCGTGCTTGAACAACTATCGAGCAACTGTCGCATTGTAATTGCGGTTCGAGAGCTTATTCATGAATTACAAAAAGAGCGTGGTGCCAGTAATATTTTTCTGGCATCGAAAGGAGAGCGTTATAGTTCTGAGCGAATGCAGTATGTCAGTGCGAGTGAGCAAGCCGAATCTACACTAAAGAGCCATTTAAAGTCTCTCTACCTCACTGATGAAATCACCTCGGGCAACCCGCGCTTGTTGAGCAGTATTACGCTTGCCATGCAGGCAACAGATTACTTGCCGCGACTACGTGAGCAAGTCAGCAAGCAAATGCTGACGCCTCTGGAATCGACCCGAGCCTATAGTCGACTAGTCGCTAGTTTACTTACGGTAATTTTTGAAGCGGCGGATATTGCAAGCGACCCAACAATTACCCGGTTACTGGTTGCCCTGTTCAACTTTATACAAGCTAAAGAATACGCTGGGCAGGAACGTGCATGGGGAGCTATTGGCTTCGCCGAAACCCACTTTGATGTGCGGCTTTGCGAAAAGCTTGCCGCCTTGCAGCAAGCTCAGGAACATCACTTCGGGATATTCTGTGAGTTTAGCTGCAAAGCACAAAGAGACGCACTGGAATCTTTAAATAAAAGTCCGGCGGCAATCGATATCACACAGCTCAGAAATATGATTGCACAACTCAGTAACGGCAGTCCTATTGCCAGTGAAATTTCTGAAGTATGGTTTGATGTGGCTACACGGCGTATCGACGCAATGCAGGATATTGAAGTTGCGCTAACAGAAACTCTTACGCAACAAACCAATACAAAAGTGGCCAACGCCAAAAATGAAATGGCCAATCACCAACAGTTACTTACGCGCTTTAACGATGAACATACAACTGATGGCTCGCCGCTTACCTTGCTGTTTGACCCAAGCATGCCCGGCTTAGCGGAAGACACTAAAGAAGACGAGATCAAAACGCTGTCACTCAACGAGCAGACAAAGACCCTATCTGCCCACCGCTCTTTTTATGACTTATTGCGTTCACAGGCACAGCACATAGAGGATATGGAGCGAGAGCTTGAAGAAGCGAAGCGGGCAATACAAGAACAAAAACTGATTGGACGCGCCAAGCTCGTAATTATGGAACAATTCGGATTGAGTGAGAATAGCGCGTATCGGCGATTACAAAAACAAGCGATGAGTGAAAATACAACCATAGCTATCATTGCGTCTAAAATCGTCAACATTGCAACGAAGAGCGTCACACGAAAGTAGAGTGCATTTTTTTGTGGTCGCAATTTGTAGCGCAAGTTATTTAGCTGGATAGTCCACGACGTTTAACGATGGCCATTGAGTTAGCCAGTTTTTAGCATGAACTCTTTGTTTTAAAACATCAGGTCTTGGATGTTTTGGGTTAATGCTTAGCGTGCCCGCGAAGTTGGCTGACAAGCCAAACGGTGCAAGCACATCTAGATCACCGCTTTCAGTCAGTCGAACTGCTACACAGGTCTCCTGCTCTACCCAATATGAAATCGCTTCGCGACAATTTTTATAGGGAGCGTGATCGTGCGCTAGGTGCATGCGCGCTTGGTTTTTTACCTGCCAATTAGCGTCTGCTACAAGGCGGCTTAGCTCTCTCTCAAGAACTAGCTCATGTTCTTTTGTCGCCGAGAGTAGTACCGATTGTTCGACTGCTTGAGAGGGTGATTGATGAAAGGATGATGCGGTTCGTGTCTTAACAATATTTTTGCTTTGCCCGAGCTCATCAGAGTTAAAGTAAATCACATCAATATCGTTAAGTGGGGTGGGCGTGGCTTTGTTGTGTAGCACATCCCAAATGGCATTTCGCACAAACCCAGCGCCAATATACCCTTGCGGCACATTTAGGGCGCGTAACGCGCGAAGGCATCGCATTCTGAAAGGGTCCTGACGAATAATTTCACTTAGCTTTAGAACGAGCTCCCTCTCTTTCTCATCAAAACGAGCTCGCGTCACTTATCCATTCCTTAATATTTGTGAAACAAGCCTACAGCCCACAACAGCCTTCAGTTCGTCGCTAGTCGTAGCACGACTTCCGCTTTCCATGATTAATGACGTTATTTGTCGTGTTTACTGCCACCCAAGCAGTTAGGTGAAACTAAAGATTGTCCGCCTCGCGCTTCCCATTCGGCAGGGGTATACGTATGAAGCGCTAAAGCATGAACAGGCCCTTGTAGCGCCTCGGCGGCAAGACCGTTAACTTCTCTGTGTCTCGCTACCAAGCGCTTGCCTTCAAAAGTATCGCTTACTACCGTCACTTTAAAATGACTTTGAGCACCCTCCGGCACATTGTGCATAAAACTTTCATCCACAACTTCGAGGTATTGCGGTTTAAGTGCAGTTTCAATAGTGGACTCAAGAAATGCTTTTACTTGCATAGCTTACCTTGCTCTTTGAATAAGATGTCTAAATGTAAGATTAATTCTACCACCGATAGGCTTAGCCGTCTTCGCTATACCGTGCACGTAATGACTTTGGGTAGAACCAGCCATTATCAATACGCTACCATGCTCAAGTACTTGCGTATGCTTCTCTTTCGTTTCTTTATGCTTGAAAACAAAGGGTCTTGCTTCGCCCAAGGTAACAGATGCTATAACCGGGTTTATCCCCAACTCAGGTTCATCATCAGAGTGGAAGCTCATGCTGTCTTGCCCATTGCGATACCAGTTCGCTAAAACACTATTGAATTTTGTTTTGTGCTCTGTCCCGCATAGTTCCTCACAACATTTTTTAATGTCCAAAAGGCTTTCGGTCCACGGGTTCGGAGACATGGTTAAATTTGAATAGGTATAGGTACACTCTTCGTCGCCGTGCCAGCTCTGAAGGCGCGGTATTTTTACGGGTTTCCCGAACAATCGAATAGTATCCTGACGCCAGGGTAGTTCGGCCTGAAGCTGCTCAAAAAAGGTATCTGATGCTTTTTTGGATAGTGCATTTGGAAAATAAGTAACATCGCCCTCTGACAGCGGAAGCTTATAGGGAGCGTGGTTGTCGTTCGGGGACTCAAATAGAGAAAATTGCATGCGTAAGTATAGTGCTTCAGTTAGTTCTCAATTCTGGCTGCGGGTACTTAGCCTCGAAAGCGTTAAGATACACCGAGACGAAAACCCAATTACACTTTAATTACGTACATTTTGCCAAGGTGGATTGTTATACCCCTTGGTTAATACTCACGCTTAAAGCGGGAGTAGTATAACGAACAATAGCGAGTTATTAGGTAGAGCCACCCGCTTGATATGGTAAGATAAAGGCAGAAGATGTAACCAATTACACATTCGCCAACGGTGAATGTCTTGAGCTTTTCCCTGAAAACAGACCCCAATGAATACAGAATTTATTTTTGCCGACCGACAATTTTCGCTGATTCGCTATCCTGAAAAGCACCAGCACGTAAGCCTTCAAGCATGGGATAGCGCCGACGAGCTTATTATTGAGCACGTTGAGACGTTACTAAGTGATGAAGCACTTTCAATTGACGGCGGTGAAAATGATGGCCCGATGATGATCTTTAATGACGATTTCGGTGTGTTGGGTTGCTGGTTCTCGCATTTAGCGCCGTACTGGATATCCGACTCTTACATCTCGCTGCGCTCATTGCATGAAAATTTGAAAGCCAACCAGTTGCTGAACACATCAGAAGTTGCTGCCACAGATGAGCTTCAAACCGCGCCCGTACAAACGCTGACGAGTGTGCAGAGCTTAACGTTTAAGCCGGAAAAAGCACCGCGCCTTGTTGTACTTAAGGTGCCCCGCGCCCTTGCCCTACTTGAACAGCAGCTTATCGACTTACAAAAGTATGTGACGCCCGACACCCGTATAGTGGCAACGGGTAAAGTTAAAGCCATCACTAAATCTGTGCTTAATCTTTTTGAGCGTTATATCGGCCCCACTACCACGTCCCTTGCCAAAAAGAAGTCCCGGCTTGTGTTCGCCACGCCTCGCGAGTCGCTCAAACTATCAGACTCGCCCTATCCAACGCGCTGGCAGTGCAAGAGCACCATGGGAGCACCACTAACCATAGACAATCTAGCAAATGCGTTTTCTCGACAGTCTCTGGATATCGGCGCACGTATCATGCTGGAGCACATGACAGTAAGCGCTAACGACGTCGTAGTTGATTTAGGTTGCGGCAACGGCGTACTAGGAGTAAACGCGTTGACACTCGCTCCTGACGCCAAAGTGATCTTTGTCGACGAATCGTATATGGCGCTGGAAAGTGCCAGACTAAACGTACTTAACAACCATCCAGATAAAATTGCGCAGTGCGAGTTTGTAGCAAGCAATTGCCTAGAAACATTACTTAACCGAGAGCACAAACCGGCTGTTACTAAAATTCTGTGTAACCCACCGTTTCACCAACAAAACGCGATTACCGATCATATCGCATGGCAAATGTTTACCGATTCTCGGGATTTACTGATTAAAAGCGGTCACTTGGTTGTTGTTGGTAACCGCCATCTTGATTATCACATTAAACTTAAGAAGTTATTTGGTGGCGCCAAGGTACTTGCGAGTGACAAAAAGTTCGTTATCTTAGGCACTGCGAAACGCTAAGCGTGCCCAATAGGTTATCCGCGAAATCTGAAATACATTTAAAGGCATTTTTATGAGAAAAATACTTTTACCACTTTTCACCGCCGTTTTGCTGCTAGGTAGCAGTTCTGCGGTTATGGCAAAGAAAGACGATGGTTCTCAGGTTCAGCCTGATAACTACTATCCAAGGGTAAAAATTGAAACCACAATGGGCGATGTTGTAGTGGAACTCGATAGAAGACGTGCGCCGATTACGGTGAACAACTTTCTTCGCTACGTAGATAAACGCGCATATGAAGACACTATTTTTCATCGCATTGTGCCAGGGTTTGTTGTACAAGGCGGCGGATATACTGCCGATTTCAACGGCAAATCAAATTTCCCAGATATCTTTAACGAATCGGGTAACGGGTTGACTAACGACTTGCACACCATCGCAATGGCAAGACAAAGCGACCCGCATACGGCAAACCGTCAGTTTTTCTTTAACGTAAACGACAACACTAGCTTAAACCCTGGAAGAGACTGGGGTTATGCAGTATTTGGCGTGATTGTAGAAGGCGAAGACATTGTCGACGCCATGTCTGAAGTAGAAACAGAATATTCCATTCGCTTGAATGCGAATAACGTCCCGATTGAGCCTATCATCATTAAGAAAATGACCGTGTTGCCGCCCCTGTAATTTTTAACTGAAGTCGTAAAGCAGGATTTAAGAGGCAGCTGAGCTAGGGGCTGATATTTCCAATCTGTATAAGTGCTGGCCGGGAAAGGCTTTATCAAAGTATAGCCCCTGCTTTTCAAACCCTAATCGCATTAAGAGCTTTTGTGATGCCATATTCTCTGGGTGGGTCATCGCTGTTAAAAAACGATAGCCTTGTGAGGCAGACCAGGCGATAACACACTGGCATGCCTCAAAGCACACACCATTTCTTCTCGCCTCAGGCAGCATAGCAAAGCCTAAGTCAGGGCATTCAAATGCAAAGCGATTGAACAGCCCACACACACCTAACGGTTGCTTAGTTTCGCTCAGTTCAACAGCCAGTAGACCATACCCCCACTCTTCTCGCTGCGCATTAGTTTTACCAATATAGTCACAGGCGTCGTCTACGTTATTAACGTTTTTACTTCCAATGTATTTAAGCCATAGTGCGTCTTGCTGAAGTGCTAGTATCCAATGCTTGTCATCATAGGTCAGCGGACGCAATGTAATTCTATCGTTCGTAAAAAAAGAGATGTTCGTATTCACACTAATCCTTTTGCCAGTATGGTTAAACTAACGGGATATTATTCTTATCGTAAATAATTGTGAGCGTGTATTACCTTAATGGGCAAGGTATCCATTCACTGACGCTCACACTACCTGTTTGATAGAAGCGTGTCTATGTGTTCAATTTGCTTGCTGTCCACAAGTGCAGCTCGAGGGTATTTAGGCGCAACTCTGTCGTTTACTCTCGGATGTTCCCAAAGCGAGGTTTGCGCTATAAACCGCTTAGCCTCTTCTTGACCACCGTGCTCCAAACAACCAGCCAAACAGGTATCAATGTAAGTTTGATGGACGGGGTATGCCTCACTTGCAGGTTCACAGGCAAGGGTTTCACAAATCCAAAAAGAAAATTGTGAAAGGGTATCTTCTAACCACGTTGCATTATCAGGGTGATGTAAATGAAAATCGAGGTTTTGAGGGCTGACTTCAACAAAGCGATAGTCTTTTTCTCTTTCTTGAAGCGCGGGATTAATTTGCGTGGGGACCAGCTGGGCGTTTAGCTTACTCGTTGCATTTGCTACTGCTCCTACGTAGGTTTGCTTTTCTTCAACGCTGCGCGTCACCCAAGCCCTTTCGAAACCTGAAACGGTAACGGGGATCCCCTGAATAAAAATGTTCGAGTAACGCTCTCGGCTATCTTTACTTAGTAAGCTTCCATACCCTAAAACCATGTGTTTTTCGGTTTGTGATTGTAGCCATTGAGCTAGCTCTTTCATTATCACCTCTATGTCACAGCAGTGTAGCTTGCTAGTGTAAAAATGAAAAAGGCGGTGTGCAATACACCGCCTTTCGTCCAATTTTATTTAGGTCACTTGTTTAAAACAACGCTCTCACACCCAGCGTGAAGTTTCTACCTGGAAGCGGTGCTTGGTCTTTTAAGAAAGAAGTATGAACACGCGCCTCTTCGTCTGTTAGGTTATCACCACGTGCAAACAATACCCAGTCTACGCCCTGTGTAGCGAACTCGTATTGAACACTTGCATTAACCAGCGTATAGCCATCGGTTGCGGTTTCAAATGATGCCACATCATTTTGATCGTCATACCAGGTGAAGCCTACATCAGCACTTAAGCCGTCACTTACGTAGCTCAGTTCACTACCAAATCGCATAGGAGGTGTGCGCGGAAGATTATCATCTTCAATCTCGGCGCGGATGTAGTCGCCGAAAACGGTTAAGCGTAGCGTATTGGTCAAGTCTACGTACGTTTCTGCTTCAAAACCCCAAATGTCTGCATTGGCCTGTTGGAAGTAGTACACAGGCAAGCCCTCTTCATCGCTATGCGCTTCTTCACCGTCTAGAACATCTTCCTCATGCTCATCGTGTTCTTCATGCTCGCTCAGCGCAATTAAGCCAGTGCTCGTTTGGAAGATATAATCATCTGCCTTGTTATAGAAGAACGACGCACTGTAGCCCCAATTCCCGGTGAATTTGCGGAAAGTAATGTCTAAGTTTGTACTTACTTCTTCTTTAACACCTTTAAGCGTTTCCTCAATATGACCTTCCTCGTCCATGTCGAAAACTAGACCCACTTCATAGCTTTGTGTTGCTAAATGCTGCCCCGCCGAGAAAAGCTCTTGCTGGCTAGGAGCACGTTCGCTACGAGACAAGGTAACGGCAACCGAATAGCCTTCTGAGTATTCCCAGTTAGCGCCAGCAGAAAGTGATAAGCTGCTAAAGTCGTAGTCAGGGAAGTCAAAAGCTAAAGCGTGTGCTTCATGCTCTTCGCCCTCATGCTCATCTTCGTGCTCTTCCCCTTCATGTTCCTCACCTTCATGCATCACCTCTAGCTCCACTTCGCTAGCATCTGCATCTAAGGTTGTGTGCTCAAGGCGGCCGCCAAGTTCAAATGTGACGCTGCCTACCTTCTTTTGCTCAAAAAGATAAAGCGCGTAACCCGACGTAGTATTTGCAGGCGTGAAAGCTTCCTCACCCACAGCATCGTAGTCGCTATGATTAAACTGAATACCGAACACGCCATGCCACCCATTCACTTCTTCGTGGTAGGCAGATAATCGAATGTCGCTCGACTCGTTCGTAAATACAGTACCAGGCTCACCATCTTCTATTTCGGCGTGTTGGTAATCTGTGAAAGCGGCCGCGAACTTCACGTTCGTTAGGCCACGAATGGGAGAGTGCCATTCACCCGCAGCCTGGTAGCGCGTCATATCGACATCGAGTAATACACCTTCTGCGCTATGGACTTCATGCTCTTCGCCACCAAGCTCTTCTTCATGGTCTTCATGTTCCTCTTCCCCATGGCCGTGGCTATGACCAGGTACACCATATTTGTTGTCGAGTTGCTCAACAGCGAACCCGAAGTACCCTTCCTCAGCCACATAAGATAAACCTGCAACGACATTGCGTGTTTCCATCGCGCTGCTTTCTAAAACCCCGTTGGGTTCATCTTCATCGGGATTGGTAGATGCAAAACCGGGAATGTCTGCGTTATCTGTATCGCGGTAAAACCCGTCTACATGCCATACAATATTCCCGCTGCCCCCAGTTACATCAGCACGGGTGTACGAACCATTGTTAACTGTACTGAAGCTGGTTTCTGCCTCACCTTCTACGCCGTCTAACTGGTATTGAGGTATGCGCTTATCAACTACGTTCACCACACCGCCAATAGCACCGCTGCCGTATTGGAGCGTTGCCGGACCGCGAAGTACTTCCACCTGGGTGGCACTAGAAAGTGTGGTGGCGACATTGTGGTCTGGACCCACACGAGACACATCAGAAACATCTAAGCCGTTTTGAACAATCTTTACCCGGGGACCATCACTTCCTCGAATGACAGGGCTGCTTGAAACGGGGCCAAAGTAGGTACTATGTACACCCGGTGCATTTTTCAGCGTTTCACCTAAAGTTGGCGCTTCAATTTTACGTAGCTTCTCAGCGCCAATTACTGTCACTGGTGTTACCGACTCTAACACTGACGACTGAAGCGCGTTTGCGGTAACAACAATGTTCTCAACAGAAGAGGGTTCTAATACAAAATCAACGTTCTGATCGCTATTAACGTCACCTAAGTCGTTATCTCCGTGAATATAGTTTGAAGAATAGACATGCAGGTGAATGTGAGGCTGCTTAACATCATCAAATCGATAAATACCGTTTTCGTCGGTGTAAGCTACGCGACGGGTGCCTTCTATTTTAACTTCGGCTCCTGCAACAGGTTGGCCTGCGGTATCCGTGATTTTTCCCGTTACTGTGGTGGCATGCACAGGCGCACTTAACAGCCCTGCTATGGATAAACTTAGCAGCGAACGCATTTTCATGGGTATTCCTCTGTGGATGTTATAACATTATTTGGTGATGTTATAACATTTTAGCCATTACCCATTGCTTGTCAACCGCTGCTTTACTCACTTAATCTTATGTTTTTGCAATTTAATCGGACGCGCATACTGAAGCCCAAGGTTTAAGCAATTCATAGCTATTTGGGCACGAAGGTACTAAGCCCTACTCACTGTGAAATTGATCACTTCTTGAATATGCTTCGCATTGATTTTAAGCATTAACAGCCTGTCGATGCCCAGCGCCACGCCGGCACAGGCAGGCAAACCTGCATCAAGTGCACTTAAGAAGTTCTCATCAATAGGCTTAGTGGGAAGGCCATGTTCTTCGCGCTTTCTGTTATCCGTTTCAAAACGCAGTCGCTGCTCTTTTGCTGCACTGAGCTCATTAAACCCGTTGGCGAGTTCAGCGCCTTGGTAATACACCTCAAATCGCTCGGCAACGCGTTCGTCATCAGAGCTTAACTTTGCAAGTGCTGCTTGAGAAGCAGGAAAGTCGTAAGTAAAACACGGCTTTTCGATGCCTATTTTAGGCTCGATAGCATAGCTGAATAATAGCTGTAGTTTGCTGTCATAACTGAGGCTTTGCGGCGCGTGAATATCTATGTTCTGCTCTTTCATTGCCTTTAGTAACATGTCGTCATCAGCAGTTAATGGGTCAATGTTCAAATAGGTTTGAAAAGCTTGCTGATAAGTCATCTTGTCGGCTGGAGCTGTCGCCAGTGTTTCTTGCAATAAAGCGTCGACCTCTTCCATTAATGCAAAATGATCAAAGCCCAAGCGGTACCACTCTAGCATGGTAAACTCAGGGTTGTGCCAGCGGCCTTCCCCTTCATGGCGAAACGCTTTACACACTTGATAAATACTACCGCTGTCAGCGCACAGTAACCGCTTCATAGCATATTCAGGGGAAGTTTGAAGATACAGCGTAGTTGGCTTACCGGATGAGGCAAAATTGAATTGTGTATCGAACGCGTCTAAATGCTCATCGGTAACCGTACCGTTTGAAAGTAAAGGCGTATCTACCTCTAGAACGTTTCGTACGTAAAAAAACTCACGTATTGTTCTGAGTAATTCTGCTCGCGCAACACGCGCTTCATGAGTGGTAGTAGGCTGCCAAGATTGCATGTGTCCAAACCTAAGAAGAATAGCTAAAACAAAAAACCGGTACACAAAGGCACCGGCTTTACACGTAAACAGAATGTCTCAGATACTATTTTTGTGCGCGAGACACGTATTCGCCAGAGCGCGTATCTACACGGATAACTTCGCCGGTTTGAACGAATAGAGGTACGCGAACAACTGCACCAGTGCTCAGTGTTGCTGGCTTACCGCCTGTACCCGCTGTATCACCTTTAAGACCAGGGTCAGTTTCAGTGATCTCTAGCTCAACAAAGTTTGGTGGCGTAACCGTGATAGGTGAACCGTTCCACAATGTAATGGTACAAACGTCGTTTTCTACCAACCACTTTTTATTCTCACCCACTGCTTTTTCGTCTGCAGCGATTTGTTCGAATGTATCGTTGTTCATAAAGTGGTAGAATTCGCCGTCGGTGTACAAGTAGGCAAGCTCCGTATCCATTACGTCAGCGCCTTCTACTGATTCACCTGAGCGGAAAGTTTTCTCTAAAACTTTACCTGAAATAAGCTTGCGGATTTTTACGCGGTTAAACGCTTGGCCCTTACCCGGCTTTACGTATTCGTTTTCTAGAATGTTGCAAGGTTCGCCGTCCAGCATGATTTTCAGGCCGCCTTTGAACTCGTTAGTGCTGTAATTAGCCATAATTCCTCTGTCTAAACATAAGGTACAAAAAGTTTCGTGGAACAAATAATACCTAAAAAACCGATTTCTGTAGAGCATAACTGGCAAAAAGAATTAGCAAGTAGCTTTACCGATCCTGCAAAGCTGTTGCAACACTTAGGTTTAGACCAAGAAAAATACGCCCAACATATTAAAGCGCGCCGACTTTTTCCTATGCGTGTTCCACGACATTTTGTGGAACTGATGGAGAAAGGCAATCCACACGACCCGCTTTTTTTACAAGTTATGCCGCTCAGCGACGAATTTCTAACATCACCAGGCTATAGCGAAGATCCGTTAGATGAGCACGATACAGCAGGCAAAGGCATATTGCACAAATACGATTCTCGCGTGTTGCTGATGGTTCGCACCGGCTGTGCGGTAAACTGCCGGTACTGTTTTCGCCGCCATTTTCCTTACGCCGATAATGCGGTAAGCAAACACCAATGGCTTGATGTGCTTGATTACCTTCGTAATAACAGCCAAATAAATGAGGTGATTTTCTCAGGCGGCGACCCACTGATGGCAAAAGACGATCATTTGTCGTGGCTAGCCAACGAAATTGCCGCTATTGCTCACATAAAGCGCCTGCGTATTCACAGCCGTCTGCCGGTAGTGCTACCAGAACGAATTAGCCATGAATTTGTTGAATGGTTTACCGCGTTACCCCTGCAAAAGGTGCTGGTGCTGCATGCAAACCACGCGAATGAGATGTCAGAAACGTTGAAAGTGCGTTTAAATACATTGCGAGAAAAAGGCGTGACCTTGCTCAATCAATCGGTATTGCTAAAAGGAATAAATGACTCTGCAGATTCAATTAGTGATTTAAGCGAAACGCTGTTTGAAGCCGGGGTGTTACCCTATTATTTGCACGTTTTAGATAAAGTACAGGGTGCGAGCCACTTTTATGTGAGTGACGATAAAGGCCGAGCAATTATGGAAGAAGCGATAAAGCGCCTGCCGGGCTTTTTGGTGCCAAAACTGGTGAGAGAAATTGGCGGTCAACCCGGCAAAACGCCTATCGACTTAAAGTTGCATCCCTAACTTACGCGAAGGTATCGACGTTGGCGCCTAACGCGGGGTTTGAAGATGACGATTTTGGTACGTCAGAAGCTGATTCCAGCAACTGAAGCGACGCTTGTCCCTCTTGCTCTTGTTGGCTTTTAGCCAACTTAAGAGAGGCCAACTCAAGTGACGCACCGGACGTTCCAGAGGCACTAGTACCTTGTAGATCCATACCATTTTCCTTTGTTGCTTGTAGCAAAGTAAAAAAATGGGCAGAATTGCCCACCTTTACGGCGTGTTGTGCATTACGTAACCAACAAGCTTCGTAATTTACAACAGTCTTTAGGTTATCGGCCTTGAAAGACGAAACTTTAATCATTATTTACCGAGTGGCATTTATTGTGGCAACAATCATAGCCACGGGATTTATACGTAAACATAAAGTGTGCGGGCAATGCGTACACTTAACACTCAGAAACAAAAGGCGCGATCATGCAACAAAGCCAAGAGATGCAAGCTGTTCATCAACAACTTCAGGAAACCATTCAAACGTTACACCGCAAAGCTGTTGATGCTGACCAAATATTAGATAATTTACAGCGCGATCAAAAAGGTAAGTTTGCAGCAGTGTTTGCTGATGACAGCGGGTTTACCACATCAGCCAAACGATTCGGTCCCTATGTACAAGAAATTGCCAGCGACTGGCAAGCGCTAAAAGAACTGGATGACGATGCGGCTAAACAAGCTTTGGCGCCACTGGTTAAAAAGATAGAATTAGCGTTGGTGACCATTGCGCAATTTCAGCAATCTCTATCTAAAAGCTAGCTCGTACTAAATTTAATAACGAAAAGCCCGCTTTATTTGCGGGCTTTTTTGAACTAACTTCTCACTTACGGCGCACTCTCACGCCTTACCGCTTATTTTTGATAAAGCGGCAGTAAGCGAATTCTGCGTTTAATTTCCTCGACTTCTTTTAAGTACGCTTCACTGTCTACCCGTTGATATTGTTCGGTAAACGCTTGCTTACTTAAGCCTTCAGGCAGCCCATCGATAGGCGGGATGATTTCAAGCTCACTTTGAATGCGCGCAATCGCGTTTTGCACTTCCATTGCAGTATTTGGATGGGTAGCAACTTTTGCAAACTCAGTACCCGACATATCAGCTGCCAGGTCGACAAAGCTATAGCCAGAGCCACCATTACCGCGGTCCATGAGTTCTTTAAACTCGCCAATTGCTAGGGACATGCCTTGTTCCGCCAACAATTCCAATGCAGCAGAAATAATAAAATGACGAGCCAAATCGTTGCGCTTGTGCAGCACGGCCCCTCTACGTGGTTTTAACGCCTTTTCGGCATCTGGCTGGATGTCGCCCACCAAAGTACCAACTCTATGGTGCCCAACATAAACCGCCAACGCGAGAATTACCGCATTGTTATGAAGCACGGCATCTTGCGGTGTTTGACTTTGCTCTCGCGCTCGTGCCATTCCCTCACGTAAGTACTCAATAAGGGATACCGGTTTGTTCGAGAGGGCTATTTCTCTTCCAGACAAATAACGTAAGTAGTATGCAGATAATTGCTGAAGCTCGGTTTGTTCGCTTACCGACATATTAGAAGCCACCACGTTTAACTCGCTTAGCAGCTCATCTAAACGCCCGACATCTAAAGTAAGCTCACCGCTTCGCATCGTCACACGCTCAACCCGCGACAGCGCAATGGTGGCTATCTCTGATTGGGTATATGAGTTAACTGTGCGCTCGATAAAGCGAAGTAAAAAACGCCCCGGAATGGTTAAATCGCCAACTTGGACTTGCTCAATGCGTAAGCTATTGCCAGGCAGCACCAAGGCCGATGCGTTAACATAATAACCCGTGTTACCAATAGCGTACGTGACGTTAATCGTCCCCGCTAATGGGGTAATATTTACCACGCCTTTAAAGTCAGGTAATGCGCGCTGCAACACACCCACTAAGCTTTCGACTTGGGTTTCGGTGAGCGTAACTTGGTGGCCCTCTTCCCGCCGGGAAAACGCCTGTTGAAGCTGAGCTAGTAGCTCGTTCACACTATCAGCACCATCAAGCTGTGTGGGCGCTGTCGATGCGACTAATGGCGTTTTTTGCACAGCCATAACCGTAACCGTAGCAACGCTTACTACAAGCAGAACAATAATGATGGCAAAAGTAATCAAAAGCCATTTTACGCTACGCAATATCATGAGAAATCAGCTGTACCTGTCATAATAATTAATAAAAAATAAGTTAGCGCCCTCTGGCATTCTTCGCGGTAAAACAAAGAACGTTACGCCCTAACGTGCTGGTTATACTACGTTATCTATTTTCGCGCCACCAGTGACAAGTGGCACGACAAGTCGGTAATTAATCTCCACTGCATTCGCTAAGAAACGAGTTCGCCATTCACCCAGTCCTTCAAGCTTGTATACCGCACTGTAGCGCCAGACAAGTCATGGTGTTTTGACAAATCCGTGGGTATCACAACGCAGGCTAGGTTTGCAGCAAGTGCCGCTGTCATGCCGGTTTGCGTGTCTTCAATTGCTACACATTCATCTGGAATTTTTCCTAGCTTGTCCAATGCAAGCGCGTAACAGTCAGGTGCTGGTTTGCTGTTTTCAACGTCTTCAACGGCAACCACGCAAGATATATAAGCACTCAAATCATACTGAGATAAGGTTTTTTCCACCGACTTTTTACTTCCCCCAGTCACAATGCCAATGGTATAGCCTTTGTTTGCACATTGTTTAATAGCTTCCTTAGCAAACGGCATTAAGGGGAAAGCTTGCTTGTCTAAGTAGTCGCTAATGCTTTTGTGTTTTTGCTGTGCCAGCTGCTGCGGCGATATATCGATATTAAAATGTTCGACGAGATCGACAGCATTTTGCTTTACTGGAATACCCGCCATCACTTCGCAATAAAAATCTTCGCTTAGTTCAACATCGTACTTCAGCAAAATGTCTTTCCACAGGTCAAAATGTACGGATTCTGAGTCAATAAGGGTACCGTCGTGATCAAATAGTAGCGTTGTGGTTTTATCGCTTACCGCTAACTGGCGTGTTGATGAAGAAACTGAATGCAATGCCAAAATAAACCTCCTTGCTAATTTAAAGTTAAAGTTGAGAAAATATATTGGGTGCCATCGATACCGCAAAAACGATAACACCCCTAGACCCTGCTACAGTGCTTTGTTGATGGTGGTTGTTTCCATGCCATATGTCAGAACATATGCAAGAACAGTATGCCAGAACGGTGCCAGTCCTGTGATACACTGAGTCTTTCACGAATTAGAACATTTCCAACGTGGAGCGAATTGGGTGCTTTACCACATACTAGGTTTTGCCAGTGCTGCGCTATTTTTACTGACATGGTTAGGATTATGGTCACAAATTAAGGCCATGACGCGCTATCAACTGCACGTTACAAGCGACAATGATGATGCCAACCACAGTCTGTCACTTAACCAATTTGGCTCTAGCTATTTCGCGTTCTTCTCTATTTTCCTGTTCGGTATTTCAGTCGAGCCATTCAACCATTACTTGGTGTGGACACGATTTGGCGCGCTCATACTTACGCTCATTATCATTTGGAAAATATGGCAGCACAGGCGTACTAAAATTTCAGGTTACGTTGCCGCTGTTGCCCTGCTAGCTCTCATTGGCGGCACACTTTCCATTGCATTTCGCCCCTTCCCAATGCTTGCTCAGCTTGGCGCAAACACCTTAATGCTGGTCGTAACCGTCATCTTATTTCAAGGGTCTCTGCATCAATGGCTTGTACTGCAGCGCAGACAAAAAGTAGGCTCTCTGTCATTTTCGTTGTTTCGCAATATCTTGATAAAAGACGTTAGCACTTTACTGTTTGGGCTAACAATGCCATTAAGCCAAAGCTGGCCGCTGCTTATCTTAAATGGTACGAGCGTAATTATGCGCGGAAGTATTTTGTTGCAGATGCACAAACTAAAACGCCGAGAACTTCCCGTGTCAGGGTAGTTTCTCGGCGTTTCAACATTAAACTATTAAGCAGAGTGTTCGGCAAACGCTTCTGTGAACAAACACTAACGTGGCGCGTTACAGTACCACTTCAGCCATATTACCTTTACTTTCGAGCCATATTTTACGGTCGCCAGAACGCTTCTTAGCAAGCAGCATGTCCATCAGCTCCATCATCTCTTCAGCGTCTTCAATGGTCAGCTGAACAAGTCGACGGGTATTCGGATCCATGGTTGTTTCGCGAAGCTGTAGCGGGTTCATTTCACCCAAGCCTTTAAAGCGCTGTACGTTGACTTTACCGCGTTTTTTCTCCGCTTCAATTCGGTCAAGGATGCCCTGCTTCTCGCCTTCATCTAGCGCGTAGTACACCTCTTTGCCCACATCTATTCTAAATAGCGGCGGCATAGCAACATACACATGGCCTTGCTCTACCAAGGTTCTGAAGTGACGAACAAAGAGCGCACATAATAAGGTAGCAATGTGTAGCCCATCAGAGTCAGCATCGGCAAGAATACAAATTTTACCGTAACGCAAACCAGACAGGTCGGTTGAATCTGGGTCGATACCCAGCGCAACTGAAATATCGTGAATTTCCTGTGATGCCAGCACTTGAGAAGAGTCGACTTCCCAGCTATTCAGGATTTTACCGCGCAGCGGCATAATTGCTTGAAACTCTCGGTCTCGCGCTTGCTTGGCCGAGCCACCCGCCGAGTCACCCTCTACTAAAAACAGTTCAGAGTAAGAAATATCTTGCGATGAGCAGTCGGTCAGTTTGCCTGGAAGTGCAGGCCCTTGAGTGACCTTTTTACGTGCAACTTTTTTGGTTTGACGCAGACGGCGCTGTGCATTGTTGATACACATTTCAGCAAGCGCTTCAGCAATTTCAGTGTGTTGGTTTAACCAAAGGCTGAATGCGTCTTTCACTACACCTGATACAAACGCACTGGCCTGACGTGAAGACAGGCGTTCTTTGGTCTGCCCGGCAAACTGTGGGTCCTGCATTTTAGTCGACAGGATATAGGCACAGCGGTCCCAAATATCATCAGGCGATAATTTAACGCCACGAGGCATTAAGTTTCTAAATTCGCAGAATTCACGCATTGACTCCAGTAAGCCTTGGCGCAGCCCGTTAACGTGTGTACCGCCTTGCGCTGTAGGAATAAGGTTAACGTAGCTTTCCGTTACCAAATCTCCACCTTCAGGCAACCACATTACAGCCCAATCGGCGGCTTCTGTATTGCCGCTGAATGTACCTACAAATGGCGTGTCAGACGGTAAGGTTTCAAACTCTTCTACCGCTTGGTATAGGTAGTCTTTAAGGCCGTCTTCGTAATACCATTCTTGGCTTTCTTTGGTAATCTTGTTGTCGAAGCGAATGCGCAGACCCGGGCTTAGCACCGCTTTAGCGCGCAAGTTGTGCACAAGTCGGCTGGCTGAGAATTTTGCCGAGTCGAAATATTGCGGGTCAGGCCAGAAGTGAACACGGGTTCCTGTGTTGCGCTTACCGCAGGTATCAATAATTTGTAAGTCTTCGACTTTATCGCCGTTCTCAAAAGCAATTTGGTATACGTTACTGTCTCGTCGAATGGTCACTTCTACGCGAGTTGATAGCGCGTTAACTACCGAGATCCCTACCCCGTGAAGACCACCAGAGAAGGCATAGTTTTTGTTTGAAAACTTACCACCTGCGTGAAGTTTACATAGAATAAGCTCTACGCCTGATATTCCCTCTTCAGGGTGAATATCTACCGGCATACCACGACCATCGTCGATAACTTCTAACGATTGGTCTTCATGCAAAATTACTTTGATATTAGAGGCGTGCCCAGCAAGCGCTTCATCCACACTGTTATCGATGACTTCCTGACCCAAATGATTCGGGCGGGTAGTGTCGGTATACATACCAGGGCGGCGTTTTACGGGGTCGAGGCCGTTTAAAACCTCGATAGCATCTGAGTTGTATTGATTTGACATAGTTATGGTTGTTATTTAAGCCAGCGACAAAGAAAGAGGTACGCAGCACTAAGGTTAGCTATATAGTATAGCGCCGCACAGCAATATGTTTGATGTTAGCAGGGCTAGTAAAGACTGGCAATGCGCTTATTTCAGCAAAAACTCGGCAATAGCAGGCAAGTGATTTTCGTAGCCTACAAAGCTGTGATCGCCACCCTCTTCAATAACCAGGTGACTTTGCGCGTACTTTTCTTCAGCCAAACGGTAATCCAGCGTTTCATCTTCTGTCTGAAGCAACACTTTGTAACTGTTTGGATCTTTGATTGACGTTGCCTCTAACGCTTGAATTACTCCTATATCGCTTTCAACTATTTCAAACTTTTCCTTGCTGTAAGGATTTTCATGAGTGCCGATAAAGCCTTGCAACAGCTCGTAGGGGCGAACTGCAGGGTTAATTAACACCGCTTTGCCTCCAAATTTTTCAAGCAAAAACGTAGAGAGATAGCCCCCCATTGAACTACCAATAAGCTTCAGCCCGTTTTCAAGCAGAGCCGGTGTGTTCTCAATAAGTGAAATTAGCTGGTCTTCTACTTTATTGGGGAAATTAGACAGCTCTGGAATATGTAGGGTAACGTTTGCGTGATGCTGCTCAAAATACGCTTTTGTGGCTTGCGCCTTAATGGATTTCGGCGAACTTAAAAAGCCGTGAAGATATAAAATGTGCTGCATGTTTTTCTCTATTCTGTGTTCTCTGTTTCTATATTTAATATGGACTCGATGAGAGTTAAAAACTGTTCTTAACGCCAAATACTTCCAAAACAGCCACCCTTAAGCAAAGAGCGCGAAAGCTAAACCCGAACAACCTTAACGCCCACCGTGCCACCATCCATTAAGCTCATCACCTGATACCCTGGCGCTTCATTGCTAACACCGAATTCGGGGCGCATTTCCCATTGCCAACAGGTAGATGGGCTTGCGTAAGAAAGCGTTTTGTTCACTCCTATCAGCTGGCGCAACGGCGAATGTACGTGTCCGTGTAGGAAGGCTTTTATCTGCGGATATTCATCTGTAAGCGATACTAACCGCTGAGCATCAACCAAAAAGTGCTTATCCATCCAGCTGTTTGAAGGCAATATGTGGTGATGAAGTGCAACGAGATGATTGGCATGTGGTGACCTAATTAGCGCTTGTTCTAGCGCCTGTATATCGCTTTCTTTTACTTCCCCGGCTGCCGTTTGCTTATTGGTTATAGCGCGGGTATCCAGGCCGTGTATTTGCCAATTGGGAAAGCTTATCGGGTCATTGCTCTTTAAATGACGGCTGCTAAGATATTTTTCAAAGTACGGATTATTATCGTGGTTACCCGCCAGCACAAACCATTCTATATTTGCTGGCTCAATATATTGCTCCATCAATGCGATAAAATGCTCGTAGCTCTCAGGTGAATTATCGCCACTAATATCCCCAGTCACTAGCACAATTACTTGGTGCTTTGCTCTCTGTTCTGGCTCGCTGGCAGCTTTTTGAGCAACGTAATTTTTAATATCAACGCTATCAACAACATATTCTCGAACGCTACTGAGCACGCGTGCTAGCGATTTATAGGGCGCTATACCCGCATATCCCGTTTTATTTTTATCTTTCAGTAAGTGGCAATCACTGAGTTGTATAAGTGTAATCACGCTTCAGAGGTAACATTTGAGGAGTGTTGCAAACAGAAGTTTAGCCACTCAGCTAAAAAGATGTTCACCATATGCTTTTCGTTGCGCTGGCGCATCTTTAAGTTCGGATACTCGTAAGAGGGTTCGAGCGCTCCCGTATTTTGGCTATTGATAACCTCCGCCATGCGAGCGTCGTGATATAGGCGCACCGTCATACTAGGCGTTAAGTAAGACGGCATGTCTTTAGTGGTTTGCTTAATACTTAATGTACTGGTGTAGCGAGCAGACTCCACAATGCGTATTTCATAAGACAGGCCCACTCCTACCGAAAATTCATAGCTCAAATCTTCCGTATCGCAATCAGGCAAAATTCTTAGAACATGGGAGTAGTTCAGTTCGCAAAGCGCCTGCATGGAAGGAAGATGAGGTACATATTTTCGTTGGTTGCGTTGAGTCACGATGTCTGCCACTGCTCCAGAAGTTGTGTTTTGTGCATAAAGAACCATTGTAGCGCAATTACCGCTGCGGCGTTGTCAATATGGCCATTCTCCAACCATTCAAGGGCTGTGTTCTCTTTAATGCGATGCACTTTAATATCTTCAGACTCACTTTCCAGGCCGTGCACACCATGCGCTTGGCTAGCGTCGGTCTTTGCAATAAAAATATGTAATCTTTCTGTGGTCCCGCCCGGACTAGACAAATAGCTCAATGCTTTCGTTAATTTATCTAACGTGATACCCGCCTCTTCCATAGACTCTCTATGGCATACCGCTTCAGGTGTTTCACCTTCATCAATCATGCCAGCAATAATTTCTATCAACCAAGGGCTTGAAGATGTGGCTAATGCCCCAATTCTTACTTGCTCGATTAGCACAAACTCTTGAAGAACTGGATCGTAAGGCAAAACGCCTACTGCATGACCGCGTTCAAATATTTCTCGCGTGACGGTATCACTCCACTCTCCATTAAAACACTTGTGCTTAAATTGATACTGATTCATGGTAAAGAAACCACGATACACTGGCTTAATGTCAGTGATTTCGACGTCATTTGAGGTAAATGAAAGGAATTCCTTGCTCATTTGCTGACACTTATGGTTCAAATAGATTTATCATACATAGTACATTTACACACCAACCATGTATATGCGTTAAAAATGCATAACGGGGTGTGAGCGAATAACAGAAAATCATATTACAAGTCGTCTATTACTATAATAATTGCGTGGGTAGATCACATATTCTGTTACAGTTAATCAAATACTGTTACGAGTTTGGACTTTCGGTTTGTGGTTGAATTTTCATACACTTGGTTTTATTAAGTCGTCCCTTAGAGCGAATGACGACGCAACTTGAACACAACAGGAAGACGTAAGCATGAAACGAACACTTCTGTCGCTGGTTATCGGAGTTTCGATGACAACGGGTGCGCTGGCCGATGACCTTATGCAGGTATATCAACAAGCACTGGCGAACGACCCATTGGTAAACCAAGCGAAAGCGCAACGTGATGCAGCGTTTGAAGGGATTAGTATTAGCCGCGCAAACCTTCTACCACAGATATCTGGCTCGGTAGGCTATACAACTTCTACAGCTGAACGTGCACAAACGTTAGGTGCTAATGCTGATGACCTTCAAATTGTGGTATTTGAAACAGACGTAGACACTATCGATTATGGTTTGCAGGTACAAATGTCACTTTACGACCACGCAAACTGGCTAGGGCTGGATCGCGCTGAAAAAGTGGCCGAGCAAAGCGACGCCCAGCTTGCCGCTAGCATGCAAGACGTTATTGTGCGTACGGTTACTGCTTATTTTGACGTACTACGTGCACGTGACAATGTTGAATTTGTGGGCGCTGAAAAACGTGCCATTGAGCGCCAGTTAGAACAAACTCGCCAGCGTTTTGAAGTGGGTTTAACGGCTATTACTGACGTACACGAAGCTCAGGCCAATTACGACAGCACGGTGGCGCAGGAAATCCAAGCAAAGAACCAGCTTGAATTTGCTCTTGAAGCGCTTCGCGTAATTACAGGTAAATATCACGATCGTTTGTTTGGGCTAAACACAGAGAATTTTGCCGCAACTATGCCTGTGCCAGCGGCTGTCGATGAGTGGCTAGAAACTGCGCAGGATAAAAACTTAGCACTTCTGGTTGACAGACTTGCTATGGATATCGCGAAAGAAGATATTTCAATTGCGCGCTCGGGTCACTTACCTACCCTTGGTTTAACAGCTAACGCATCGCGAAGCAAAGACGATATTTCAAACCCGTTCTTACAGTTTGAAACACCTTATCTTGATAGTCAGTCAGTTGCGGTTCAATTGAATGTGCCTATCTATCAAGGCTCTCGCGTTTCATCGCAAACCGACCAAGCTAAGTTTAACTATGTTGCAGCAAGCCAAGCAGCTGAACAGACTTATCGTCAAACTGTGCAGTCTATTCGCAGCTCGTTTAACAATGTAAAAGCGTCAATCTCAACGATTCGTGCTTTAGAGCAGTCAGTGGTCTCAGCAGACAGCGCCCTTAAAGCAACAGAAGCAGGTTTTGATGTAGGTACACGTACCATTGTTGACGTGCTAGACAGCACACGTAACCTGTTCGATGCACGTCGTAACCTTGCGGGCGCACGCTATGACTTTATTCAGTCAGTGGTTACGCTTAAGCAAGCGGCAGGTACATTGACAGGTGAAGATGTGGCTATGATCAACCGCGGCCTTAAGCCAGCAGAAACCAACACCAATGATTAGCATTGGATAGTTGAGCGTTTAGTACATGCTCAATAGTGAGAGAAAGGGTAGCCTATGCTGCCCTTTTTTATGCCTGAGATAATATGGCACCCGAAGAAATGCGATGCTAAGTCGCGAAAAAGGGCGATGCTAGTGATGATTAAGTTGGCGATGTAGGTGTATATTTCTTAAGTGCGCTTAGCAGTTGGCGATATTCCATACGCAAGGCTTCTGCATTTTGCTTTGTGGGCGCGAAGTTAGACAAGCGTTCCGCTACACGATGCAATTTCTCTTGCAACAACCGTAATTCATCATCCATGATTATGCCCTTTATTTTTAAGCCTGTGTATTCGGCTTGATAAACGTTTAGGTAACGTGCGACGAGACAGGTTTAAAACGCCCGTTGTGCCCCTACATTTGTATGCAATAAGTGCGCGTACGCTGCACTTCTGATTATTTAGTATACAGCCAATGGCGCTTACCACAAGCCCTTTGGCTATTCGGTTTTTCTTTGAGTGATAAATAGAAATGCAAGCCTCTGAACTTCAAAATAAATTTGAGCGCATTCGAGCCAATAAATGGTTCGAAGCCTTTGTAATAAGCGTTATTGTTATTTCAGCGCTACTCGTAGGTGCCAAGACCTATGAACTGCCAGCTGGCATGTCGTCAGTAACACTATTTTTAGATTGGTTTATCAGTGCCTTCTTTCTAACAGAAATCACCATTCGTTTTTTGGCTGAAAAACGTAAACGCTACTTTTTCAAGAGCTTTTGGAACTGGTTTGACACACTGATTGTGGTTATTAGTCTCATTCCGGCAGACGATACCGAACTGGCACTTATCGCCCGTTTGGTGCGTGTGTTCCGCGTATTGCGTATGATTTCGATCATTCCCGAGCTCAGGATCTTATTAGTTTCTTTGGTTAAAGCACTGCCCCAATTAGCATATGTCATGCTGTTGATGTTTATCATTTTCTACATTTACGCAGCTATAGGCAGTACTTTATTCGAAACCATCAATCCCGTGCTGTGGGGCGATATCACTATCTCGATGCTAACGCTCTTTAGAATTATGACATTCGAAGATTGGACCGATGTAATGTACGAGACTCAGGAGGTTTACTCGCTAAGCTGGATTTTCTACCTTACCTTTATTTTCTTTACAGCGTTCGCGTTCTTGAACATGGTGATTGGGATCGTGGTGAACGTGATGGAAAGAGAAAACGAAAAAGCACGAGCAGAAAAAGAAGCCGCCTTACTTGAAGAGCAAATTGCCCAAGGGAACGTAGAGCCAACCCTTCAAGATGTAATGAAAGAACTACGAGAGCTGAAGGCACAGCTTGCCGCTAATAATCAAAATAGCACGGTAAACAAAACCAGCTAAGTGCGTTCTGTCCGAATAGCGCAATTGAAAAAGGCCACAGTGATGTGGCCTTTTTAGTTTCTCAAAAATGGTGATGCCTAGATTTAGGCTAAAGCAAGATACGCCCGGGCGAGTCTAAAGCCCGTATTGCTGCTTAAGTGACTCCGCTCTTTGCTTGGCTGCCTCTGACTTAAACTCTCGGCTTGCCAGCTTGCGCGAGGCGAGCGCCTTTTTATCGAGTTCAAGTAATACACTCACATAATTTAAATATACGTCGTCGTTCGCAATAGGACGTGCAGCGACTTCCTCGTACAGTTTAAGCGCTGCGGCTTTGTCGCCTTTAGCAATGTATATTTGCGCTAGCGTGTCCGCGGCGTCTGCGTTCTCACGCTGCAGTGATACGGCCTTTTTAGCGAGCTCTTCTGCTCGGGTAAGTTTTTTATCTTCCAGCGCCAAAAACGCCAGGTTATTTAATACGACAAAATTATCCGGCGTTTTAGCTAGCACTTGCTCATAAGTTTTAATGGCTGCTGCTCGGTCTTTGCCAATTTGACGCTCGGCTAACAGCATTGCACTTGGGATGTCGTTGCTGTGCATCTGAACGTGTTTTTCAAGGAACGCATAGGCCTGAGCTTTTTTATCCGACATCTCCAACGCTGCCGTTAATAACAAAGCATTGTCAGAGTTTGGTGTGGCGTCATAAGCAGCTTTTGCATGCTCTACCGCTTGCTCTGGCGCTTTATCAATAAGATACAAACGTGCAATCACACCTCTTACAAACGGCAGCGCTCTTACCTCTTCAGCGGTACTATTTATTATTTCCCACGCAGGTTTAGCCTGACCCAGACGGCTGTGGAAGTATGCTTTCAATAAAGTTAGCTGTGCGTCAGGACGTTTAGCTAATACCTTATTTATTAATGTTAGCCCCTGTTCAAATTGCTTTTGCGAATCAACAATTAACAATTTTCCCAATACCGCGTTTTTATCTTGAGGGTAAAACGATAGCCAGCGATCAAAGAACGCTGTCGCATCTTTCAAATTATTAGTTGCGATGAGCGCTTGGCCTTTTAGATTCCAAAACGCTTGCGGTGACGCTTCATTCCCTTCTACATCAGCTAAAAGCGAAACCGTTTTATCAAGCTGGTTATTAAGCGAATACATTCTTGCAAGTAAAAGCCTTAAATTCAGGTCGCCTTTTTTAGCGTTAAACTGTTGTTGGGTATGTTTAATTACTTGCTCTGCGTTACCTTTTTCAGTGGCTAACGCAAACCACAGCGCCAACGCAGGCACGTCGGCAGGGTTCTTATCAATGAACGCGCGAAGAGAGGAAATCGCGTCGTCTTTTTTGCCTTCTGCTACCAGTAGTTTTGCGCGAGAGTATACCACCTCATTTTCAGCACCTTTCAGTTTGCTTGCCTTATCAAGGTATTGGGCAGCTTCTTGATAAGCTCCTTCTGCGGTAGCGATATTGCCTAAGTAGATAAGCGGCGCGGCGGTGTCAGGCGATTGTTCGTGCCACTCTTTAGCAGCACTTTTTGCTTTTTCCAACTGGTTGGTAGCAATGTAAGCTCGTAGTAACGTGGCTTGTGACGTCACTGATTCTGGCGACTGTTCAACGGCCTGTTCAAGATTCACAAGGCCATCGACATCGTTTAACGACAATTGCAGCACACCCAAACGAGAGAGATCCTCTGCCGTGGTACTCACCGCTTCAGATTTTTCGACCATTTGCTTAGCGCCAACCACATTGCCATCTTTTAACAGCTGGTAACTAGCTTTTGAGAATAACGCAGCATCAACACCTTCTTCACCTTTCACTCTGGCTAACACTTTTAGCGCTTCATCGTTCTCACCTAACTGCAACATACTGTCTGCCAGCATGCGAAGGCCTGGATGATTGTCGGGAAGGCTAGACGCAACCATTGTAAGGTGACGTTGCGCAGCTTCAAAATCTTGTATTTGGTAAGCGCTAAAGCCCGCAACCAAGCGCACCACTTGGTCACTTCTGCCGTTTTGAACGGCTATCTCTAGGTGTTTTAAGGCTTTTGCGTAATTTTCGTTGGCCGACTCAATAATTCCTTTAAAGGTGTTAAGCAGCGGATGATTTTCATTAAGAGCTAACAAGTCATCAACAATAGGCTCTGCTTTATCGAGTTCTCTTATCTCAATCAGTAGTGCTGCATAGGCAAATTTGCTGGTTACGTCGTCTGGATACTGACTCACATACACGCCGTAGACCTCGGCAGCTTTACTCGGCTCGCCTTTTTGAAGATAAATTTTTGCCAGCTGCTGCAATACATCTTTATTCGTAGGTGCTTGTTCACGCAGCTTCTGCGTAGCAGCCAGCGCTCCTTCCACATCGTTATCTAGAACATACGTGTAGCTGTCTATTAAGCCTTTATAAATAGAACGGGTATCTAATGTCGATAAATCTTCCAGTAACGCGCGGGCCTCTTCGTTTTTGCCCAACTGCATTAATGCCTGAAGCTTGTAAAAACCCACCTCAGCCGATTCGACGGCTGTCATACCTTCTGCGCGATAATCTACTTCAGCTAAGGCGTTTTCTGCCCCTGACTGCTGGTAGGCTAACGACAATAGAGGAATGACCTGACTTACGGGATGCCCTAGCTCCATTGCCTTGTTGAGTTCTTTTTCGGCAGCAGAAAAATTACTTTGCTGTAGATACAGCTTACCTAGTTCAAAGCGTGGCGATGCGGCATCGGGCGCTTTTTGAATGGCATTTTTATATTCTACGATAGCGGCGTCAATTTGCTGAGAAGAGGCGTAGTTCCTTGCATCTGCCAAGTGGCTTTCCATTGATTTTTCGCTACAACCAGACAAAAGCGCGCTGGTTAGCATCACCGCCAACGTCGTGCGTTTAAGTAATGTATTGGGATTATTTTTTATCATTGTAATTCCTTGCCCTGCCTCAACTTTTTATTGTCACATCGCTACATATAGAAAATAACACGTGCGCGCTGTCTATTATTTCATCGAAATTGTGCAATTTCGTGGCAACCTGTCCATTATTCGAATATAATATGGGTTTTTGCAACACTGCTGGCAAGCATATCGCGAAATACGCTAGAAATAAGCCAATTAAACTCGCCTCATGTGCTAGTTAACCGCTGTATAGCGTCTTGCGATAGTAAACCGTTACGGAACGGTTTAGTCGTATGCCGCACCCTCCTTACTTAATGCACCAGGACCCTTAATGACCACAACTGTCGACATGACATTTAAAGACCTCAATTTACCAGAACCTATCTTACAAGCCCTTGAAAAAGTTGGCTACGAGAAACCGTCTCCTATTCAAGCAGAGAGTATTCCTCTTTTACTTGAAGGGCACGATTTACTCGGTCAGGCACAGACAGGGACAGGAAAGACCGCTGCGTTTGCCCTGCCTATGTTGGCAAATATCGATCCTGAGCAACGTAAGCCGCAATTACTGGTATTGGCCCCAACCCGTGAACTAGCTATTCAGGTTGCAGAGGCGTTTCAGGTTTATGCGAGCTTTAGTCAAAAAATTAAAGTACTTCCAGTATACGGCGGTCAGTCGTACGACAACCAAATTCGCCAGCTTAAACGCGGCGTTCAAGTGGTTGTGGGTACACCAGGCCGTATCATCGACCACATTAAGCGCAAGACACTAGACTTAAGCGAGCTTAAGTTCCTAGTTCTAGACGAAGCTGATGAAATGCTTCGCATGGGCTTTATTGATGATGTTGAGCTTATTCTTAGCCACGCACCAGAAGAACGCCAAACGGCCTTATTCTCAGCAACTATGCCTGGCCCAATTAAGAAGATCACTCAGCGTTACTTGAAAGACCCTAAGCACGTTAAAATTGCGTCTAAGGTAAGTACGGCTAGCACCATTCGCCAGCGTTACTGCCAAATTGCACCGCACCACAAGCTTGAAGCGCTAACGCGTATCATGGAAGTGGAAGTGTTTGACGGCATGATTATTTTCGTACGCACAAAAACGGCAACGGTTGAACTCGCTGATAAGCTATCTGCTCGTGGTTACGATGTAGAGCCGCTGAACGGTGATATTCCTCAGGCTGCCCGTGAACGTACTGTTGAAAAACTTAAACAGGGTAAGATCGACATTCTTGTTGCTACCGACGTAGTAGCGCGTGGTCTTGACGTTGAGCGTGTAAGCCACGTTATTAACTACGATATTCCTTACGACAGCGAATCTTACGTACACCGTATCGGCCGTACGGGTCGTGCTGGTCGTCAAGGTGATGCGATCCTATTTATCTCTCACCGTGAAAAGCGCTTGTTATTCTCTATCGAGAAGACCACCAAGCAGCCTATTGAAGCAATGCCAATTCCTTCAATCAGCGAAATTAACGAAACCCGTTTAAGCCGCTTCAAACAATCGGTTGCCGAAGCAACCCAAGACGATAGCATTGAATCATTAATGCCTATTGTTGAGATGATTAAAGAAGAAAACGAAGCGTCTCCTGAAGTATTGATGGCAGCACTGCTTAAAATTGCGCAAGGCGACGAACCGTTAATTCTTAAAGAATCAGATCGTCCAGATATTAATAGCAAGCCTCAGCGCGATAGCCGTGACAGAAATGCTCGTGACGGTCGTGACGGTCGCGAAAGAAAGCCAAAAGTTCCTCGCGGCAACCGCAAGCCTGAGGAAGGTATGCAGCGCTTCCGCATTGAAGTAGGCCACGTACACGGTGCTAAGCCAGGTAATATCGTAGGCGCTATTGCTAATGAAGCTAACATTAATTCTAAGCACATTGGCGCTATCGAAATTTATGATAACTTCAGTACAGTTGACCTTCCTGAAGGCATGCCAAAAGAAACTCGAGACACCCTACAAGGTACTCGTGTTGCGGGTCAGCGCCTGAACATTCGCGAATGGTCAGACACGCCACCAGCAAAAGGTCGTGGTGACCGTGGCGACCGTGGTAACCGCGGTGACAGAGCGCCTCGCGGCAATCGTGAAGACCGCCCTCGTGGTAATCGCGAAGACCGACCAAACCGTGGCGACCGCGAAAACCGTAAGCGTAAGAACTAAATAGCAATACATTCAGCCTTTATATAACTAATCGCAATATAAAGGCTGTTTTCGTTGTTTTCTAATTAAAAAGAATTGGCGCAAAATAGTGTCAGTTCTTTTTTTGTATTTGAAGCTAAGAAAACCTTTATGGATTACTTTCCGTTATTCCTAGATGCCAGAAAACTTAATGTCCTTATTGTTGGGGCCGGTGAGGTAGCAGCCCGTAAGCTAGAGCTTATTATGAAGACGCCTGCGACCATTACCGTAGTCGCGCCTTGGGTTTGCGATACGGTCAAGCAGCTAGCATTAAACGAAAAAGTAACGCTGATTGAACGCGAGTTCGAAAATAGCGACCTTACTCATAAAGACATGGTTTTCATCGCCACCGATAAAGGCGATATTAATCAGCATATTCACGACCTAGCTCGCGCTAACAAAGTGTTGGTAAATGTGGTAGATAATACGCCGCTTTGCCAATTTATTACCCCCTCTATTGTCGACCGCTCGCCCATTATTATTGCCATGAGTAGTGGCGGTGTAGCGCCTGTGCTACTTCGTTATTTGCGTCAGAAATTAGAAACGGTACTGCCTGCCAATTTAAGCCGGCTTGGTGCGTTTTCTGAAAAATTCCGCGAAAAGGTAAAGCAAACACTTAACGGTGTAACCTCCAGACGCTATTTCTGGGAAGACGTACTGGATGGCGATATTGCTGAAATGGTGGAAAAAGGCCAGGACAAAAAGGCCGATGATGCGTTTGAATTGGCATTAAACGCCGCCGCTAAAGACAAAAAAGTGCAAGGCCAAGTTTATCTGGTAGGGGCAGGTCCAGGTGACCCTGATCTTCTGACCTTTCGTGCATTGCGTTTAATGCAAAAAGCCGATGTAGTGGTATACGACCGCTTGGTATCGCCACAAATTCTGGAACTGGTGCGCCGCGACGCAGAAAAAATCTACGTGGGTAAGGCTAAAAGCAATCACACACTTCCTCAGGATGACATTAACCAACTAATGGTTGATGAAGCCAAAAAAGGCAATCGCGTGGTGCGTTTAAAAGGCGGTGACCCGTTCATTTTCGGGCGCGGCGGAGAAGAAATTCAAACCCTTATTCAGCATGGAATTGAGTTTCAGGTAGTTCCTGGGATCACCGCAGCAAGTGGAGCGTCTAGCTACGCGGGCATTCCGCTTACCCATAGGGATCATGCCCAATCCGTAGTGTTCGCCACCGGACATTTAAAAAACGGTACTATAGACCTTAACTGGCCTGCCCTTGCGCAAAAAAATCAAACTGCAGTTTTTTACATGGGGTTAACGGGTCTACCAATTATCTGCGAGAAGATGATTGAGCACGGTTTAGACGCCACAACACCTATTGCACTAGTACAATCTGCAACAACAGAGAAGCAGCAAGTGCTAACTGGCACACTGGAAAATATCGTCGCCAAACAAGAAAAAGCCCAACTTCAACCCCCTACACTCATTATTGTTGGAAGCGTAGTAAGTCTTCACGACGAGTTAAATTGGTTTCAAGAATAGGTAACGAGTGTCGCCTTGTTTTTTAGGCGTATACGCGCATACTCTATAAGATGATGAACTTATAGAGTATGGTGCGCCGCCCAGTGTTTAGAAAAGCCCTGAATAAGAAAGCCTCTTTGCTTTGCTTTCACTCGTTTTGTAGCTCAAGGCTGGCGGGCGTATTTTTGCTACTTTCAGGCCTTCTACTGTCATCCGGCGCATACAGCGAACAGCTAAAATATCAAAAGACGAAAACCGATACGGGCGTCAAGTTCAGCTACGAGTGGTTAGACATTGAAAATGAACGCCAGTCGATTACATTTGAATTACCTAAAAGCGCACTGAAAGATGCTCCAACGAGGCAGGCCAATTACAAAGCCAAAATCGCCCAACGGCATGTCACCGTTGCGCTCATGGAAGAAGCCAAAAAGATTAACCCAAGAACCGCCCGCGTAAAAATAACGCCAAAGCGAGAGTCGATAGATATCAAAGTAAAAGGTACTAACGAGGAAGCTGTTGAGGAAATACTGGCTAACTTGAAGCAAATACAGCAGCGTGAATATGACAAATACTTACACGCTCACTATTTCACTCGCTTCACTACACTTTTTAACCAACAAGCAATTAAGCCAGACCACGTAAGATATGTCGCTGAGTCGGTTAAGCCTTTGGTGGCAGCATCGCAGGCATTCTACGAAAAAGTCGCTTCCGAGTCTGATTCTAGAGCGTATTTTTCGCTAATTCTTAGTTGGCTGCAAAGTATCCCCTACGACACATTAGAAGATAGAGTAGTGAGCAATGGCTCTGGCTATGCACCGCCTGTCAGTGTACTCATGCAAAACCTTGGGGATTGTGACAGTAAAGCGGTGTTGGCTTCATCGATGGTAAGAGCATTCATGCCCTCCACCAAGATGATTATTGTATTTCTTCCTAATCATGCCCTGCTTGGCATTGCGCTAACTCCAATGGCAGAAGATAGAACCATAGAACACGATGGTGACACCTATGTGCTATACGACCCAACAGGCCCAGCCCTTATTCCTTTTGGACAAGTTTCTGAAGATGCAGAGCGCTTTATCGTAACAGGACGTTATCAAGTAGAAGCAATAGAGTAGCTAGGTGGGAGTGATATAGGCGAGTAACTATTGCTCTTACTCGCCTATCATATTTACTTTGTCTACCTTACCTGGTTAGAGGTTTTCTTCTGCAAAGCTTGCAAGTCGGCTTCTGACCACACCATCTAAATTGATGGTAGCACTGCCTGAGAAGTCTTTAAATTTCTCAACCAGATAGGTTAACCCCGAGGTAACTGCACTTAAATAATTACTATCAATCTGCGCCAAGTTCCCGCCCACTATCAGTTTAGTTCCCTCACCACAACGGGTGATGATGGTTTTTAGCTGTGAGGCCGTTAAGTTTTGCGACTCATCCAAAATCACAATAGCGTTTTGAATGCTTCGTCCGCGCATAAAGTTCACCGATTTATACTGAATATTCGCTTTCTCCATGATGTAATTCATGGAGCCTTTAGTGTTTTCATCGTGTTTGTGAAGCACTTCAAGGGAGTCGGTAATAGCGGCCAACCAAGGCAGCATTTTTTCTTCCTCCGTTCCCGGTAGAAAGCCAATAGACTCTGCGATTTCCGGTGTACTGCGCGTAACGATGATTTTGTCATACATATTGCGTTCTACCACCATCTCAAGGGCCGCTGCTAGCGCAAGGAGTGTTTTACCACTACCTGCCGGGCCGGTAAGGATCACCATATCAATATGCGGGTCTAGCAGCGCATGAAGTGCCATTGCTTGCCCAATATTTTTAGGCGTTATGCCCCACGCGTGGCGCCCCATTAAGCGCTCGTAACCTAAATCCAACACCTCTAAGTGATCGTCGGTAATCTCTTCTACCAAGCCAGCAAATTGCTTAGTTTCATCTAGTAAGAACTCGTTTACATACGCTTCTGGCAACATAGACTTGGGGATGGTGTGAATCGTATCGCGTCCTTCGCTGCGACTATCCACGCTCTTTACGCTGTCCCAAAAGTTACCTTCAAAGGTGTGAAACCCGCGAGATAGATATTTAATGTCAGTAATAAGCTGATCGGTACGATAATCTTCAACATGCGCAAGGCCTGCTCCTTTCGCTTTAAGGCGCATGTTTAAATCTTTAGTAACCAACACGACCTTCTGCGGCGCGAAAGTCTTCTGCAGATGTAGCGCTACGTTAATAATGCGGTTGTCGTTTTCATTGCTGGTGAACACTTGTTGAGCCTCAACCATGTTGAGGTCGGCAAAAATAGATAAACTCCCTGTAGGTGCCGTTTGCCCTGCGCCCAACCCTTCCATTGATACACCGGCAAGCATATCTTCCGGTGTTGCATCGTGGAGCAAATCCTCCATCGCCCGAATGGATACCCGCGCATCTCGCGCCACGTCTTTCTTGCTGTCTTTGATGTAGTCGAGCTCTTCCAATACGGTCATTGGAATAACCACGTCGTGTTCTTTAAATGAGAGAAAAGCGTGAGGTTCGTGCAGCAGAATATTGGTATCGAGGACGTAAATCTTAGTATCGGTAGAATTTTTTCTTGGCATCCTTCACTCCGGTAAATAAAGCCAGGCTAGACGTATTGTTCATTTATGAACGCATGCGCTAACAAGCTACAGTTACGGTTGTAGAAGAATGCCGCTCGAAACAGGACTTCTTCCCCTACTCGCGTCGACTGAGAAGCAGTACTACACTTTCTGCCTCGGGAGTTCGCGATAAATTTAACGAACCCTTAATTCCACCATAATCCAGTTTTTGAGATTTCGCACTGTTTTTCTCTTTTTTATTTTTCCTTTACCTATGAACAGTAATAGCGTGCACCGTCACATTCTGAGCGTTAATTATGGTTAGAAAAATAACCAGCCCGCTCTAAAATTATCTGCGTCTGATTCTGAGCATTCTCTAATGCACTTTTAACCGTCTTTTTACCGGTAATAACATCGTTGATTTGTGCCCCCACCGCATAGCCAATCGCGGTAAACTCCGGAATTGGTACAAATTGCTTTCCAATCATAGACTGTTCTGTAGTGTCACTCGTTAGCGCTTTAAGCGCCTGATATTCGAAAATGGCGTAGGGTAAGGCTTCCTGGTAAGCAGGGGTGTAGGTCGAATGCCGGGTTCCAGATGGTGCTGCATATTCTCCGCGAGCTTTCTTAACCTCAGAAATAAAGTGCTTTGAAGTGAGCCAATGCGCTAACTGCTGCGCCTCTTCTGTGTATCGCGAGTGTTTGGGTACGGCAAAGTTCCACGACCAAAACCACTGCGCTCCCTTGCGTTGAACGCCAATAGGGGCATAAGTAACACCAATGTGTGGCGCTACACGGGAAAATCGTTCGTCAAATAAGGCCCCTCCCAATGAAGAGGCATCTACGAAGAAGCCCAATTTGCCGTCGGCAAAAAGCCGCTGGTTTTCTTGCCACCCCAAATCGTCTTTGTCGTCCGGGCCAAAACGCCGAACCAAGTGAACATACGTCGTTACTGCGTCGAACCATTCTTTTTTATTTAACTGAGGGTGCATCTTTTCATCTAGCCAGGTTGCGCCATACGTATTCGCCATGGTGCTTACCAGCGCCATATTTTGGCCCCAGCCGACTCTGGTTCTCAAACCTATTCCATACACCTCTTTTTCAGGACTATGTATACTCTCTGCTAACGATATTAAGTCCTTATAAGTCAGTGCAGTTGGCATGGTAAGGTTGGCATTTTCTATCAGATCTTTGCGAAAGAAAGTCAGCGTTGTTTCTGCTACAAACGGCAAGCCATAAAGCTGCTCGTCAACCCTGTTCGCTTGTATTGCGGCAGGGATGATATCGTCTATATCATAGTCAGCAGGATGCTGATTAAAAGGAACCAAGGTATCGCGCTTCGCCCAAATAGGTATGCCGTAATTACCGATAAGAACTAGGTCAAAACTGTTTTCATTAACCGAAAAATCCCCCAGTAAGCGACGCCGCAATACCGTTTCATCCATTATCCGCCATTGGATATTTAGCTGTGATAAAGCCGAGTCATACTTTTCGAGAAACTCCTTCGCATGAACGATAGCGTTGATGTTCGGCGCCCCTATAATAAGTGCATTTTCGCTTTCGATTGCTTTGTCATACACCCCGTATTTTTCGAGCGTTTTGGTTAAAAAGCCGTTTTGCATTAGCTTTTTCAACGCTAAATCAAATCGCTTTAACATGTGAGTGGATTCTGGAAACTGCTTAGAAAACGCTAGGTGAAAAGTATTACTCTCTTCAAGTTTAGGGATAAAGACTAGCTTTCCAATTAGATTGGGCCTTTCATTAACCAACGCCTCTTTAACGCTATATTTATCAATAAATACAACATCTATTCGCTTCTTATCCAGCAGATCTAATAGGCTGCTGGCTGATATACCCGGATAGAAACTAAAATATTTATCATCAGCACTAACGCTGGGTAACCGGGTTCCCCGTAAATACCCTACGCCTTTCAACTCATTGCGTTTCAAGAGACTTGCGGCGTCTTTGGTTAATGCAAAGTCACCTTTAAAATCTGACCTAATGAGATACCCGCTCGTGCCCGCAGGTATTGCTGCAGACAGATAAAATTCACTTGTTGTTCGCTCATTCTCGTGGACAGGAAAAACGCCATTTACAGACCCCTTTTCCGCCAACATGACAGCTCTAGCATGAGGAAAATATTCAAACTCTACAGGCAGGTTAAGCTCGTCGAAGACTTGGCTGATTATCTCGTTTACATACCCTTTTGAAAGGTCATACTGACTGCTAAACGGGCTTAGATCTGAAGTTGCTAAAGTAACAGGGCTAGCGAAAGTGAATTGGCTGTAGCTCAATGAGATAACGACAAAACTATAAAAGGCGACGACCGTATTTTTTACTGCAGATTTCCAATGACCCTTTACTAAAAAACACCCTACCTTTGGCACCTGACAAGCTCCGTTATCTTAAAGATGTATGTTAAATAGCAGATAAAAACACAACTCGCCTCCCAAAGAACGCAATAGATTCAATAAAACTACTTTTTTAATGTTCGGCAAAATAAGAAGTGCGTTGAGCCGTTTGTGTATTTGCATTATGTTGTTTGATATAAAACCATGTATTAATGCAAAAAAGGATAAATTTGACAGTGAGTCACGCTTTAAAAAGTTTAAACACAGTATTCGTGGTTTTCTTTCTATCAGCCCTTCTCGTTGCCAGCAGCACTGTGAGCTTTGCTAGCCCTATTTCAGCTGAATTGCAAAAAGTCGTGGTCAACGACAAACCTGAATGGACAGTAACCTATAGACTAGACAAGCCCGCAGAACAGATAGTTTTTCTTCGAAACCCCGATAGGTCACGAACAACACGCTGGCTCCCTCAGGATAGTGATATTAAGATTGCTTATGACGACGCTTCCCATCAAGAAGTTGTTCGTTCTCAATCTGGCAAACCGCTTACAACCGTAACTTTTTTACTAACTCCTACCTACAAGCATTTAGGCAAAGACTACGCACCTTTTTCTCCCTTTTCAGATGGCGGTAACGCCATCCATACCGGGCGGCTTTTTGCTTGCGCTAATACTTGTTCTGAAGAAGATAATGAGTGGCACCTGACACTTACCGTTCCAAGTGATGAACATATTATATTGAATGGCAAGGTAGCCCAGAGAAGCGTGTCGTGGATAGATAACAACGACGGGAGAAACGTGTATGTGGGTAAGCAACAACCAATTATTACCGAGAACGTGGTTGCGTTAATTGACGCTGGGCTTCCCGAAAGCATTAAGGTTTCGCTAGAAGAAGACATACCTAAAATTATGGCGTTTTTCTCCCACTCTCTTAATCCACTTAGAGGCGAAAAACCTATGCTACTTGCCTCTTACGCAAACGTAGATGATCACTCTACACAAGGAGGCACGTTACCCAATCAGATATTTATGCACTGGAACAGGCAAGATTTAGACGAACAGGCCAATAACAGAAACTTCATTAACCAAACTCTTTGGTTCTTTGCTCACGAAGTTGCACATTTATATCAGCCAGGGAATACCGACGGTGTATCAGAAAATAATGAGCAATCTTGGCTGCACGAAGGCAATGCCGATTATTTTGCAGCACTGGCAATGAACTTACTGTACGAAGATACCAGCAGCTATGTAGAAAATCGCACAATCCGCGCCTTTGAAAGCTGTATTGAAGGGCTAGAGCAAACCACGCTTGCCAATGCTTACAAAACCGGGCATTTCAACCTTTACTACTCGTGCGGCATGGTAATGCACCGCGCCATCGACAATGTGGTTCAGCAAAAAACGTTTGGCGAAGAGTCGCTATTCACAGTATGGCAGCGACTTCAAAAGGCAGTGAGCAAAGGGATGCCACCCGGCACCACAACGTTTTTAACGTTGCTAGAACCTTACAACGCACCTGAACTTATGAACGCCATTAATGATGCAACAAGTAATGATGCTCTAAAGGCCATTCAAGGTATTGAAGCGCTTTACCAAATGAATCAGTAGGCTACTTGATGAAGTAGCCTATTGCCTTGTATTCACCATCAACTTCCACCATAGAAAGGGTTTCCACTTTCATGGTGGTGTTCGCATCGAAGTCAGTCGAGAAAGACAAGAGAAGATAGTTACCTTCGGGCAGTCCCGGAAACGATGATGGCGCTTGCGCAACAGCCAGTTCCCGCTTTTTAGCATCGCCTAACGGCTCTCTGACTAACTGCATAGCTTCAACCCACTTTGCTTGCGAAATACTGCTCCTGAAAATAGCAGCGCTCTCTTCCCAGCTTTGGGCATACTCACCGCCGTCGATAAGTTCTAACCAGTTTATGGCGCTTTCCAGGACTTCGTCGCTTATATTGACTGGCTTGCCCGCCTCTATTATCTGATTGCTACCGTTATTCGCATTAACCGTTTGGGCGTAGTAAATAGCAACGAATAGGCTAATGGCGAGCGCAAGCGTAAGCCAAAGAACATTTTTGGGGCTCAAGGACGTTGGGCGATTAATTCGGTGCTGGTCTGCATGATGAGATATCGCATTTTCGCCTGCCATTGAAGCTTGCTGCGCTTGAGCATGTTGAGTAACTGCACTTGATTCATTCATCAACAACGCATCGGGTGTTATTTCGAATACCGAAGCAAGTGCACCTATCGAATCGTGCGATGCAGATTGCGTTTTCTCAATGCGCTGAATAGTACGCAAACTCAATCCAGACACATCTGCCAGATGCTGTTGACTCCATGCCTTAGCATTGCGAAGTTGTATAAGCTTTTGACTGTCTACTTTCATATCCATCTCGCGCTTCCTCCTGTTAGCTGCGCTACACATACGTTTATAACGTAACGCCATTAACAGTAAGAAATATCCATGGTCAGTGATACGACAGTTTTACGCCAACCCTGTGACAAAGCAAGTCTGACGGACATGTTAACGCCACTCATTTTTTCACTAAGCTTCGGTGGTAAACCATTTATACCGCGTATTAGCGAGATAGAAAATCACGCCTTCCTGCAACCGTAAATCAAATGAGCTAGTATTAATGACTTATCACAACGCAATGCGTACAATACCGCCCCCCGAAAAACAGGTTGGTGATTTATGAGTTCAGATAGTCAATTTTCAGTTGGTCAGCGTTGGTTAAGCAACACAGAAATAGAGTTGGGGTTAGGTGTCGTTATCGGCAGCGATTTCCGTTCAGTAGAAGTGCTTTATCCAGCAACGGGAGAAGCGCGAAAATACACTAAACAAGACGCCCCGCTTACGCGACTAATTTTTGAAATTGGCGAGACGGTCAAAAGCCAAGACGGCTGGGAAATGACCATTACTGAAAAAGAAGAAAGCCAAGGGCTTTTCATTTATCACGGACTTCGCGAAGACACCAAAGCGCAGGCCCGATTACCTGAAACCATGCTAGACAGCCACATCCGCTTGAACCAACCTGAAAAGCGCCTGTTCAGTCAGCAACTGGACAACCCAAAGTGGTTCGACTTACGCGAACGTGCTCTTGACTATCAATACGATTATTTACGCTCTAGCACTATCGGCCTTGCTGGCGCACGTATCTCACTTATCCCGCACCAGCTGCACATTGCATCAGAGGTAGGCGGAAGACACGCACCTCGCGTTCTGCTAGCCGATGAAGTAGGCCTTGGTAAAACCATCGAAGCTGCGTTAATTATTCACCAACAACTTAAAACAGGCCGCGCAGAGCGCGTACTTATTTTGGTTCCAGACTCGCTTATGCACCAATGGCTGGTTGAAATGCTACGCCGGGTGAACCTTCCTTTTGCCATTTACGACGAAAGCCGCTGCGAAGCGATAGAGAAGAGTGAAGGACTAAGCGAAGGCTTCGAAGATGACGAAACGTCTGATGCAAGCGCTGTGAATCCATTTGAAAACGATCAGCTGGTACTTTGCAGCATCGACTTTCTAAGCAAAAGTGAAAAACGCCAGCAGCAAATTCAAGCTGCAGGTTGGGACTTGATGGTTGTCGATGAAGCCCACCACCTTGCATGGTCAAGTGAAGCGCCATCTGCTGAATACCTGTGTGTTGAAGCCTTAGCCAATAAAACACCTGGTGTATTACTGCTTACCGCAACGCCTGATCAACTTGGCCACGAAAGCCACTTTGCACGCTTGCGCCTGCTTGACCCGGCTCGCTTCCATAGCTACGACGCTTTCTTAGATGAAGAGTCGAAATACAGCCAGCTTGCCGATGCGGTAGCGCCATTACTTTCAGACGCCGAGCCTAACGACAAACAGCGCAGCAAACTTGCTGAGTTCGCGCCTGACGTAATGGAACATGCGGGTGACTTAAGTTCACCAGAAAATCGCCACGCGCTATTGCATCAACTTATCGACTGTCACGGCACCGGTCGTATGCTGTTTAGAAACCGTCGCGCCAATATCGAAGGCTTTCCGATGCGTAAATTAAGCGCTTACGAGCTGGCTTTACCTGAGGTTTATTCAGATGCAGTGAGCGGCGGCGACTTAACCTATTCACTGTATCCTGAACGTATGGCAAGTGTGGTTAACAGCTGGACTAAACACGACCCTCGCGTTGAATGGCTGCTTGATTTCATGCAAAGCGTTAAGCCTGAAAAAATTCTGCTTATTTGCGCAAGTGCCCGCACAGCACAGGAGCTGGGTGAGGTTATTCGCACGCAAACCGGCATTCGCCACAGCGTATTCCACGAAGGCATGAGCATTGTCGAGCGCGACAAGGCGGCCTATTACTTTGCCGATGAGGAAGACGGCGCACAAATTCTATTATGTAGTGAAATAGGCAGTGAAGGACGTAATTTCCAGTTTGCACACCACTTGGTGCTGTTCGATTTACCTATTACGCCTGACCTACTGGAACAGCGTATTGGTCGTCTTGACCGTATTGGACAAACCCAAACCGTACAAATTCACGTGCCATATTTGGCGAAAACCGCGCAACACGTATTGCTAGATTGGTATCACGAAGGGCTTAATGCCTTCGAGAAAACCTGCCCTACGGGCTCTGGCGTGTTCGACGATGTTAAGCCTTTGCTTATTGGTGCTTGTTTACACCCTGACGATATGAGCGCGCGTGACGAGCTAGTAAACATGAGTGTTACGCTAAATAGCCAGCTCGTGGCGCAGCTTGAAGCCGGTCGCGATCGTCTTCTTGAGCTTAATGCCTCGGGCGAAGGCCGCGTAGAGCAACTGCTTGAAGATATTATTACCCTTGATAGCGAGCAAGATTTGTCGCGCTTTATGGGTCGCGTTTTCGATGCTATCGGTGTACAGCAGGATGAAAAAGGCAATGACTGCTTTATTCTTATGCCAACAGAATCGATGGTGAGTCAACTTCCGGGGCTTGACCCAGAAGGCATGACAGTGACTTACAAACGTCGCGTTGCCACAACACTAGAGAACGTGCAGTTTTTAAGTTGGGACCACCCGCTGGTACATACTGCCATTGACGTTGTACTCACTGACGTACATGGTAAAAGCAGCATGGGCTTTATTGCCGAGCCGTCTTTACCGAAGGGCGCTTACTGGATAGAAGCGCTGTTCGTACTGCATGCCCAAGCACCGAAATCACTTCAGTTAGGCCGCTTCTTGCCACAAACCCCTGTGCGAGTTTGTTTAGACGCGCAAGGCAACCCGTCTGATTTAAGCTTCGATGTTAAGCGTAAAATTGGTCGTAAGATCTCTGCGCAACTTTTAAAAGCGTTACAGCAGCCCCTTGAACTTGCCATTGAGAAGGCGCGCAAGCTTGCCCACCAGCAGGCGAATCAAAAGCAACACGACGCGCTTAACAATATGCATAGCACGCTCAACGAAGAAATACAGCGCCTACGCGACCTTCAAAAGCGCAATCCAGCTGTTCGCGACAGCGAAATTGAGTTTATTGAAACGCAAATGAATGCCTTAGATAAAGTTATTCAAGAGGCTGACGTGCAGCTGGACGCCATTCGTATTGTGGTGAACAACCCGTAACTGAGAAACGTGAACCATCACAACCGCGATAGCGAAGTAACGAGTACATATGGCTAACCCAAGTTTTGTTTATAACCCGCCGATGACACCTTATCTTGATATTTTGTATCAAGATGATGATATGGTAGTAGCGCACAAGCCTAGCGGGCTATTGAGCGTTCCGGGTAAAGCGTTAGAGCACCGCGATTCTTTGATAAGCAGGGTAAACCTTGTGTACCCCACTGCCACGGTAGTCCATAGGTTAGACATGGCGACATCGGGTATCCTGGTGCTGGCACTTAACAAAGATAGCCACCGTCATATTTCAAAACAATTTGAGCTTAGACAAACCAAAAAACGTTATTTCGCCCGTGTTCATGGGCATGTAGAACAAGACAGCGGAGAAGTTAATCTTCCACTCATTTGCGACTGGCCAAACAGGCCAAAGCAGATGGTAGACTTCGAGCGCGGCAAAAAAGCAGTGACGCGCTTCGATGTTGTCGAGCGCACGCAAGATGAAAAAGGGCAGCCATATTCTCTCGTTGCCCTTTACCCCATCACCGGTCGCTCTCACCAACTGCGCGTGCATATGCTCGCTTTAGGTCATCCCATTTTGGGGGATAGACTCTATGCTCATGAAGAAGCGCTATCCATGGCCCCTCGCTTACAACTACATGCGGAAAGCTTAAGTTTTTCACACCCCACACGTGGGCATTGGCAGCACTTTCAAACTCCTATTCCCTTTAGCCACTATCGACCCGAAGCGCTTTCACTAAGTATTAAGTAGCATAAAAGCGCTATTCTACTTTAATTACTGTTATCAGATTGCGTTGCGCGCTGACTTTAGTTTTACACTAACTTGCCGATACCCTTGGTAGAACGATTTAGTGTATAAATTGATTTCGCGCTGGCGCTCCCGCACGAATCAGAGTAATAGCGAAAGGCACTTCACTTTTTTATGAAAAGGCACGCTCTTCTTTTAACATTTGCAGTTATCGCTTCACTACTGCCTATGACTGCTCACTGTGACTTTTTCACAGACGTGAGTCATGCCTATTTGCCAGGAGAAGTAAAACCTTTGATGATTGGCGAAGTAGAAGCCCCAATTATAGAAATTGAAGCGCAAACACCATTACCTTTGGGTGTTGCCATCATCCTCACTGAGCCTTTTCCCTCTAGCCTAACGCTCTCTCAGGGACACAGCCTTGCCAATTTGCTTGCTGAAAAAGGCTGGAATGTAGTGATAAGCCCGTTTAACTTACCTGTGGATGTTACTTCCCCTCAAAACACGTTAGAAGCAACCGACAGCGCTTCTGACCCAAGTGAAGCGTCAACGGCCACGCAGGTAGAGATTATCCATCCTAGAAGTAATCAACTTACCCAGTATCTCAACTTTGAATCTTCAACTTCTGCACTTAACGTGCAGCTGAACGCGTTGAATAATTATCTACAAGACAGAGCTGGCTACCGAATGGTAATTGCACAAGGCATGCTTGCTACAACCTACTTGTCTGCCGTGGAGAAACAGCCTCAGCTACACCCTGACACCTTTGTCGCCATTTCCCCTTTTTGGCCAGAAGAGACAACAAATACATTAGTTATAGATAATATAGCGCAATCCAGTTTTCCAATATTAGATTTGTCACTCAGTGGATTTAATGACTGGGCGAACAGCACTACACAGAAGCGAAAAGTAAGCGCGAAGAATGCACTTAAAATGCACTATCGTCAGATAATTATTCCAAGTAATTTATTAGCCTTTAGTATAGAGGAGTTTCAGAAACCCCCTCATATTCAACTAGTTGCAAATAGCACTATCGGCTGGACACGGCACCTAGGCTGGTAATTCTCTCATTAACCCATTACGCTAAATTAGTATCCAAAACAATTACCTAAATTTAAGGGTGTAAATAGCAAGCCTCTGTCCTAAGCAGTAAAATTGTTATGAACTATAATACTTTTAGCAAACATAAACGGTTGAGTAACTTGTGAGTGTTCAAGATTTCGTAGATAACAAAGCAAAACAGCTGTGTTTCTATTTGAGAGCATTTTGGCAAGGAGAGCTTCCTATCGAGGAGATCGAACTATTCTTTTGGGATAGTCTGGAAGAATGGGGGCAAATTGATTACACCTTAACGCAGCCCTACACGCAGAAAGAGCGAGTTTTTTGGCACTTACTTCATCAAGTACACTACTGGAATGAAGATAAGCTAATTAACGACCAATTTTTGGTTGATGAGTTAAACAACTGCGTGAATTTCCTTGAAGGTTTAGGACACTGCCCCCTAGACTGCGTTGGCATTCGCCCATAGTAAAACTTTCCCTTCACCCCGATATTGCTAATCGCTTTGGTTCATGGCTCAATATGCTTTTGATTTCCTACCCAAGGCTGCAGTTTTGCTCAATGCTTTAAAAACGTTTAACGACAGACGATACCTTAGTATTTTTCTTTTCGGTATTTCCAGCGGCTTTCCGTGGATCATGATTGGCTCTGTGCTATCTGCCTGGTTGAAAGATGAAGGATTGTCTCGCTCAGCCATTGGCTTATTCGGTATTATCTTTGCCACTTATTCCTTTAATTTTCTCTGGTCTCCACTTGTCGACAAGATCAAGCCCCCACTACTAGGTCAACGACGAGGATGGATTTTCGCCATGCAAGGCTGTGTAGTTTTGCTGTGTCTAGTCATGTCTCAACTCACTACCGACCAAGATTTGTTTTATGTTGCTTTGGTTGGTTTACTCATTGCTATTGCCTCAGCCACGCAAGATATCGCCATTGATGGTTTTCGCATTGACTGTATTGCCCAAGATGACAAAGATGGCATGTCAGCTGCGTCTTCAGTAGCCACCGCTGGCTGGTGGACAGGTTATGGCGGGCTCGGCGCTATCCCCTTCTTCTTGGCTGACATGACATCTTGGACTTGGCCAAACATTTATCTTTTACTCGGTGCTCTCATGGCTTTATTGATGTGCGCCACATGCTTTGCTGACGAACCGCAAATTGACCGCGATGCTTTGCTAGAGAAAATAACGGCTAAGAATGAAAACCAGTCCCCCGTTTTTCACTGGATTCGATCTACGCTGATCACACCCTTCGCTGAATTCTTCAATCGCAACGGTGTTAAGTTAGCGGCGTCATTTTTGTTGTTTATTTTTCTTTTTAAAATCGGTGAAGCCTTTCTAGGCCGTATGAGTATCGTTTTTTATAAAGAAATTGGTTTTTCTAATAGCGATATCGCTACCTACTCAAAGTTGCTTAATTGGTGGGTAACCATTGTATTTTCACTGCTAGGTGGTTTGGTAAACATTCGCTACGGTATTTACCGCGGGCTAATGATTGCCGGCGTGGCAATGGCGGCGTCGAACTTACTATTTGCGCTGATTGCGCAGACAGGCCCATCTACATCGCTTCTGGCTATAACAGTTATCGTCGATGGCTTTACCGGAGCGTGGAGTACCGTGGCAATGGTGGCGTTCATTTCGCTCTTATGTAACCGCGCATTCAGCGCGACTCAGTATGCACTTATGGCGTCACTCAGTGTAGCGGGCAGAACTTTGGTCGCTTCAAGTAGCGGTTTGGTAGTAGACAGCCTAGAAGGTAATTGGAGTTTATTCTTTATTCTTACGGCAGTTATGGTGATTCCAAGTCTCTGCTTTCTATACTCAATTAGACATCATATAAAGCAAGTAGAAGCGACGTAATTTAATTTTACTTTCTTGCAAGTTAGCATTAGTTGCCTACATTTAAGGTAGGTAACTCTACCGCAATGTATTTGCAAGGAAGAACGTTGAGCTCGAACAAGGCCAGTCAGTCGCAACGCAAATCATCATATACTTCGCGTGCATTCACGTTTCCTAAAGTGAATGCGACTGCGCTGCTTATAGCTACCATTACCATAGTGGTGTTGCTTGTATTAATGAGTAAACAACAAACACTCATAACTTCTCTAAAACATCAAAGTTATTTAGAAGATAGCATTCTCGCCACCGAGCACAGGCTCACTCAGTTTAAAACTCAGATGGAAAGCGGTTCCACGCCGACTGCCGCATCCTATGCTATTTTGAAGCGAGAGCTTCAAGTCAGCTATCAAAGCGTTTCCGAGTATCTTAACAACCATTCAGATCAACTAATTAGTCCCCTAGTTTTGTCGAAGGAGGACTTTTTAAGTGCAGAGGAAGGCCTGGCTCACGCATCCGCAAGGCATATTGCTAAAACAACCCTGAACTTACTCCATACACTGATTGAAGTTCCGCCGGCTGAGACTGCGCAATATATCCAACAGCAATTCAGCCTCTTACCAATGGTTACAGCCATACAGGCGGAAGAAAAAGCGGTACTGCTCCGTATTCAGGAATTACGTCATAAAATGCTGCTTACCACTATTTTTGGTGTGATTATCATTGTGCTTTGGTACTTTGTTACATGGCTCTTTTTCAGAAGCAACATTAATAAATCACCTCAAAAGTTTGTAAGGTCTAAACTAAGGCTTGCGATCGTCGATGACGAACGAGATTTGCAGAACAAGGAATTTCTGAAGCTGATTAGCCATGAGTTCCGAGCGCCAATAAGCGCAATTATCAGTGCCCTTGAGCTTATTCCTAACATGGAAGAGCAGCGCAGTAGATTAATACAGCAGGCAGAGCAATCAAGCTATCGATTGCTTAACCTCACCAACAACCTCGCCGATGTGTTAAGTAACCACTCTGAAGACGATCTTCACTTTTCAGAAGTTGATTTGATCAGTTTACTCGACGAATGTATCTCGCCTTTTTCTGTAAGAGTGAAAGACAAGAAGATAGAATTTAATATGCATTGTAGTCACAGTGTGCCTCACTTCGCTGAAACCGATCCCGTTGCACTTTCAAAAGTAGTAGTGAACATTCTTGATAACGCCGTTAAGTTTACGGCAAATGGACTGATTGACGTCACGGTCACTACGCTGGTAAAAAATCAGGGAATTTTTCTGGTTATTATTATCAGCGACACGGGTATTGGCATTGACGAAGCAACGCAAAAACGCATGTTTGAGCGTTTCTATCGAGGGGAGCATTCAACTGGGCAACGCTTCCCAGGTGCCGGTATCGGCTTGTCTGTAGCGAAGCGTAGTATTGATAAGCTGGGTGGAGCGTTACAAGTTACCAGTACGGTGGGCGTTGGCTCAGAGTTTAAAATTCTACTTCCCTTAAAGCCTATAGACGAGCATCCCGTTATTAACGCCACGCCATCTAACGCTATCTTTGCCGTTGTTGACGATTTGGAAATTTCGAGACTGCATTTACAGTCGATAATCACTAAAGAAGGCTTTAGTGCGCGCACGTTTTCATCTGGCGCAAACTTGCTTAACCTGCACGAAGAAATACTGCAGTTTTCAGGCATTATTGCCGACTTGTATATGCCGGGCATGAACGGTCTTGAGCTAGTAAAAACCCTTCAGGCTATATTTGGCGAACGAGTCCCACCCGTGATTGTCTTGTCGGCCACGCCAGACATTGCCAATATTATTGCCAACAGCGAACTACCCATTTACCAAAGCTTTGTTAAGCCCATTGATAGAAACAGGTTTGTGGATGCGCTGCACCACCTTACCGCTAGCAATGCAAAAACTATTGAGAGTTCAAAGAAAGCTAATGTGTTAGTAGTAGAAGATGAGCCTATTAACGCGGAGATGGTGGAATATATGCTTCAGTGTATGGGGCACGAGGTCACTGTAAGTTACACGGGAGACGATGCAATTAGTAGAGTGAATGAAAATGCGTTCGACTGCGTGCTGCTTGATATCAATCTGCCGGATATCAATGGCCTGGAAGTCGCTAAAATTATGAAGGAGGGCCACCCAGACCTTCCAATTATCGCCCTCACGGCGAATGCCCACAGGAACGATAAAGAAGCTTCACTTCGGGCTGGCGTTCGCTATCACTTGGTGAAGCCGGTTACCTTTCAAGAGCTTAAAAACACATTGCGCTTAGCGCTTTAATTCCACAGGCCCTAAGCATAAACGCGATACTGATTTCGACCATTTTCTTTCGCTTCATAAAGCGCTTGGTCTGCGCATTCTAGCCAAGCCATTGCTCCTTTAAAATCAGAGGAAAACTGCGCAAGACCAAGGCTTACCGTAAAGCTTATCGACTCGCCTTCGTGCTCGACAACCAACCGCTGAGCAAGCTGACGAATACGCTCGGCAACGACCTTGGCATCTTCGACCGATGAATCATTCAAAATAATAGCGAACTCCTCACCGCCGTAGCGCCCTGCAAGGTCGGTTTCCCGTACACAGCGCTTAATCAGCGCTGCCAGCATCTTAATGACCTTGTCCCCAGCCTGATGGCCGTAGGTATCATTAATGCGCTTAAAGTGGTCGATGTCGAGCATAAGCGCAGTACTTGGCTTCTCTCTGCGCACACACAGCTTGTGCATCTCATCAAAGCGTTCTTGCCAATAACGACGATTAAAAAGACCTGTCAGGCCATCTACACGACTTGCTGTTTTTAGCTCTTCGTTAAGATGTTCCATTCCTTGCTTGCCAAGCGCCTGTTCAGTTACGTCATATACAAGCATGCAAAATCGTTCTACGCTGCCACGCTTATCAACGATTGGAAACATAGTCACGTTTTGGTACATAAACTCTGCGGCGCTGGTTACAGGGCGGTTGCAGCCAAACTTAAACAAGTAAGGGCGCTGCTCCCAAATAATAAACACCGGGCTTTTTAAGTTAAATACGGGGTCAACTTTGGTTCTAAGCCACTTTTCTTCTATCTCGGGGAAATGAGCAAAGAGGCTGTCTCCAATAATTGCTTCCGCTTTTTTTGCACTGTGGTTTTCAAGAAACTTATTCCACACTTGAACCTTGAAGTTGCGATCCAGAACCGCAATACCAACCTCAATGGAATCAAGTAATTCTTCAGGTACTTGAGATGAACTCATTAAAGCGCTTGTAGCAAGCGCATCTGTTGAAGCATTCATAGACCTTCCTTGTCTTTAATATCCACTCCATCATCAAGCAGTCGCGAGTAAATGTGATTGATGGCATCGCCAGGAAATAACAGCAGTAAATCAAACGAGATATCTCTCGCTTTTATTGCATAACCTATTTCTATGGCCATCAATTTCCCCCAACGCTGCACGTTATCACTCAACAGCGTTGATAAACCCTGATGCTGCCCCAGTAACACTGGATGCGTATGGCTAAAGGCAACATTTAACTGTTCTGATAAACCGTTCAAACAGGCACCGATGAGAATGTTTGAAACATCCATTAGTGCTTCTAGCGCTAGTTTGTCGGAGGAAGCCGACGGCGGATATTTTAATAACTCAACAATGTTTTGGGAGTTCGTGTCGTTAAAGATAACCAATGCTTCACCGCTTATCCCTTCACTGATAAACCCTTTTGAAACTGCCGACACGCTGTCGTTACGATTAATTTCCGCAACCGCCATAGACAGTTCGTTGCTTTCAATTAGGTTGACATTAGGTATGGGTAAATCAATAAATTCACCTAGCAACTGAGCGAGGTTTTCACCTGCACGCCCCATGGCAATATTGACCATTTCACGACATGCGTCTAATTGGTCTTCTTTACTCATCTGGGGTTTTGCTAAAACGGCATTGGACGCGCCTTCGCCTTGCGCTTTTTCTAAGCTCGCTCCGGATGAATGACTCTCTCCGCTGTAAATCCCGTACGAGGTCAAGATGTGGCTAAGCTTGTCATTATCGATAGGCTTACGAATAAAATCCAACGCGCCAAGCGCAAGCATTTTTTCTCTCGCTTGCACTTGTACATCGCCAGAAACCACCACCACTAAGCAAGGTAGATCCTGCTGACGAATGGCTTCCATGGTTTGATAGCCATCCATTACTGGCATGTTTAAATCGAGAAATACAACATCTCCCTTACCTTCGCGAATAAGCTCAAGGGCTTGCTCGCCATTTTCGGCAAAAGAGATATCTACATCCCACCCATCAGGTAAACTGCGCGCCATCTGGCGCCTTGCGAAACCTGAGTCGTCGCATATTAATATTGGAGTACTCATGGTAACTCCTTAAATGGCGACAGGGGCTTTAATGTGTGGGTGTGACTGATAGTTTTTAAGCGTAAAGTCGTCGAAGGAAAACCCGAAAATATCCTTAACTTCTGGGTTAATTTCCATGGTTGGGCGCTCAAACGGTTCACGACTAAGCTGCAACTCTACCTGTTCAAGATGATTTGAGTACAGGTGAGCATCACCTAGCGTGTGGATAAAATCACCCGGTTCAAGGTCGCACACTTGCGCCATCATCATTGTTAGCAAGGCGTAGCTAGCGATATTAAATGGCACGCCTAAGAAAATATCACCGCTACGTTGATAAAGCTGACAGCTAAGTTTGCCGTCTAAAACGTAAAACTGGAAAAGCGTATGGCAAGGCGGCAACGCCTGTTTACCCATAGCCGCATTTTCTTTTGGAGAATAATTCGTATCTGGTAATACTGCAGGATTCCAGCCGCTAACAATAAGACGACGGGAGTCTGGGTTGTTTTTGATTTGCTCAACTACCTCGGCAATTTGGTCCACCGATGTGCCATCACCACGGTCCCAACTACGCCATTGGTGACCGTAAACTGGGCCTAATTCGCCCTCATCAGTAGCCCATTCATCCCAAATGCTCACACCGTGCTCTTTCAAATACGCGATGTTCGTTTCGCCTTTAAGAAACCAAAGTAACTCGTGAATGATAGATTTAAGGTGACACTTTTTTGTTGTCACCAAGGGGAAACCTTCCTGTAGATTAAAACGCATCTGATAGCCGAATACACTTAACGTACCTGTACCAGTTCGATCTTCCTTTTTCACACCCGTATCACGTACATGGCGCATTAGAGCGAGATATTCTTTCATCGTTATTCTTATATTTTTTGCTGTTCAACATGGTCTTTTCCGCGCATATACGCACGGACTATTAATCCTATTCCTAAAGCAATCATAGGTAAACAAAGAAGTTGCCCTTGGCTTAGTCCCATTTGATATAAACCAATATGTGCGTCGGGTTCCCTGAAGTATTCTACGATAAATCGGAAGGTGCCGTAACCAAGTAAGAACAGGCCGCTGACCGCCCCTACTGGACGCTTTTTGGCAGAGTAAAGCCACAGAATTATGAAGAGCAGTACCCCTTCAAGGGCAAACTCGTAAAGCTGAGACGGGTGGCGAGGAATATTACCCGCGTTAGGGAAGATGACCGCCCAAGGCACATCAGTGCTACGCCCCCAAAGTTCGGCGTTTAAGAAGTTACCTATTCGCCCTGCCCCCAAACCGATGGGCACTAACGGGGCAACGAAGTCCCCAAGTCGAAGGAAGGTCGTGTTCATACATTTGGCGCGCCAGAATAAGGCTGCTAATACCCCTAATAGCCCACCGTGGAATGACATTCCGCCAGCCCAAATCTTGAATAGGTACAACGGGTCATCGAGGAACATGCCAAACTGGTAGAAAAATACATAGCCAATGCGTCCACCCAAAATCACGCCTACAAAGCTCCAGAACAGCAAGTCGCTTAATTGCTCACGGCTCCAGTTAGTTTGTGAAAGACGCTTTTGCGCTAACAAATAGGCGGCGATAAAGCCCACCAAATACATTAGGCCGTACCAGCGTACACTTAACGGACCGACACTGAAGATAACGGGGTCGATACTGGGAAATACCAGATAACTGCTCTGTTCCATTACTTTATTCAATTCCTAAAATCATTCTAATACTTACCAAAACAAGTAAGCATGCCAACATCGCTTTTAACACACGTACGTTTACTCGCTGCCCAAGCTTCGCTCCTATGTTTGCGGTAAACATAGAAGTGGCAACAATACCAGCTGTAGCGGGCAAATACACATAACCTAAACTGTGTTCTGGTACGTCTATCGCATTGTAACCAGCAACAACAAAACTCGCCGTTCCAAAAACGGCGATAATGAGCCCACAAAAGGCTGCACAGCCAATTGCCGCGCGTACATTAACACGAAACCATACTAGTGCAGGTACTAGTAATGCGCCTCCTCCAATACCCATAAGCGCACTGAGTAGGCCAGCTCCCCCACCAACAGCCGCAAGCGTACCTTTAGAGGCTTCATTCTCTGATGCTTTTTGCTTTCCGAAAATCATTTGCAAGGCGATAAGTATAACGAGTACAGCGAAGACATCTTTAAGCAATTCACCAGAGATATGGCTAGCTACCTGAGCACCAACGATTGCGCCAAGCGCAATACCTACACCCGTGTAAAACACAACATACCGCTGAATGTTGCCCAGCTTATAATGGGCAAATGCCGATGCCATGCCGGTAAAAATAATAGTAGATAAAGAAGTAGCAATGGCGACGGGCATCACCGTTTCAGTGGTCATTCCCATAAAGTGTATAAGCAAGTACGACAAAACAGGAACAATAATAAGCCCACCGCCAATGCCTAACATGCCTGCAAGAATACCAACAACAGAGCCTAAAACTAGGCAGCTGAAAATGATTACAACTAATGGATCCATTCCCTAAGCACCTGCTCGGATTAGGCCTCCCAGGCCCTTAGTTTCAAGATATTGATTCAAGTGCACAAAGACTTCTTCTTGGCTAACAGAGGTAAGTGCCAATGACAGTAATTGCTTACATTCATCCAACGTCACTTTTCGAATCAGCCAGTTTATTTTCCTCAAGTTGAACCCGTTCATGCTTAAGCGGCGATAGCCCATTCCCATCAACAGTAGCGCACCCGCAGGCTCACCCGCAATTTCACCACAGATAGTCACGGGCACCTGATTTTGATTGGCTTTTTGAACCACATCGTAAAGCGCCCCTAATACAGCCGGATGATAGCTATTGTAGAGACCTGCCACCCGCGTATTGTTTCTATCAACGGCTAACAGATACTGAGTTAAGTCGTTGCTACCAACAGAAAAGAAATCAACGTGTTTAGCCAGTTGAGGTAATTGATAAAGTACCGAAGGGACTTCTAGCATGATCCCTAATTTAGGTTTATGCAGTGTTTCGCCTGACTCTGCAATTTCATCAGAAATTTCGTAAAACGCCTGATTAATTAACCGCTTAGATTCCTGAACCTCTGATACGGTAGAAATCATAGGCAGCATAATTTGCAAATTGCTTAAGCCAACACTGGCACGAAGCATGGCGCGAACCTGAACCAAGAAAATTTCTGGATGATCAAGGGTAAGGCGTATTCCTCGCCAGCCCAAAAACGGGTTTTCTTCATTAATCGGGAAATACGGTAGTGGCTTATCGCCTCCCACGTCGAGAGTACGCATAGTAATTGGTAATTCTGGCGCGGCTTCAAGTACTTGGCGGTACAGCTTTACTTGCTCTTGCTCTGAAGGAAAACGCTCGCGCAGCATAAACGGAATTTCCGTGCGATAAAGCCCGACACCCGCGCCAATTTGTTCAGCGTTTAGCTCTACTTCAGCTGAAAGCCCCGCGTTGATATATAATGACATTCTACAGCCATCAACACTTTCGCACGGTTTGTCAGCCTCTGCGTCAATTTTCTCTGCAATGGCTGACTCTTCTTCAATAAGCTGTATGAACTCGGACTTGATGTTGCGCTCGGGCGAGACAATAACTTCACCTGAATACCCATCAAGTAAAATCTCTTTGTCTTCAAGCAGCGCTGGCGTTACGTTTTGACAGCCCATTACTGCCGGCACACCCATGGCTCTTGCTAATATTGCCGCATGCGAGTTATTCGAGCCACGAATAGAGATGATGCCCTTAAGCATTCCCTTAGGGAACTCGGCAAGCATAGGCGCTGATACTTCTTCGGCAACAAGAATACTGGCTTCGGTTATGGTTTTTTCGGTAACTTTCTTGCCATTAGCTTCATACAAGATGTTGGCAAGGATACGGCCAGACAAGTCGACAATATCAATGGCTCGCTCTTGCATGTAAGGGTCGTCCATGGCTTGAAAGCGCGCGGCATAGCCTTCCACAACCATCTTCAACGACGACGCAGCGTCCCAACCTTGGCGAATCTTTTCTTCTACTTCGCGCCCAAGGCTGTTGGCATCTAGCAGATGATGATACAGCTGAAATATAGATTTAACGTCATCAGGAATACCATCGTCTAGCCGCTTCGATAGCGCGTCGACGTGGCCCCGCGTTACTTCAACGCCTTTACGGTAAAGTTGAATTTGATCCTGAGGGGAGTTAGTGCGCTTTATAACCCAGTTTTTAAGGTTAATTGATTTGTCGGGCGACACCCCTTTACCTATGGCTAGGCCAGGAGACCCAGCGATACCACGCACGTTTTTCTGACGTGCAGCATTGTCATTAGAGCTTGATAGGGTTAACGCACCGCGAATATCAGCATTGGTTATTTCTAACGCCAATTGGGCGGCAAGGGTAACTAGAAACGCCTCTTCGTCTTCACTGAAGCGGCGCATCTGGGATTGCTGAAGGGTAATAACACCGAGCACACGCCTTTGATTAATAATTGGCGTTCCCAAAAAGGCGTTGTAGTTCTCTTCCTGTACTTCAGGATAATGTTTGAAACGAGGGTGACTATGAGCGTTAACGATGTTGAGAGGTTCTTCTCGTTGGCCTACAAGGCCGATAAGCCCTTCAGAGAAGCCAATGCGCACTTGCTCTACCGCATCTGGATGCAGACCGTCAGTGGCTTTAAGAATAAACTCTTGGGTGTCGTAATCGGCAAGATAAATAGAGCATGAGTCCACATCCAGAGTGTGCTTAACCCGTGAGGCTAGCCTAAACAACGCCGTATCAAGAGCAGGAATTTGATTCATTTCCTGCACGATACGTTTTAACGTGGTTAACATTGTTCCTTGCTGGCTTTGAGGGCTCACCGGTTTTTCCTTTTTTACTCGCAGATGACTCGCTGCTTACTCCGCACACCGCAATATTGCACAACCCTTTTTTGCGTACCTCTGCTTTGCATACGCTTATCCACGCCTGCGTTTTTTGCCACGTTTGTGTGGCGTGGCATTTTGGCGCGGCTGAGGCCGATGCTGCGCTGACATAACTACAGGTGAGAATTCCTTCATTACTCGTCTGTAGACATCGCGCTTAAACGATACAACGTTTCTTATGGGATACCAGTAACTGACCCACCTCCAGTCATCGAATTCAGGATGACCTGTTTTAAGTACATTAACGTCTCGCTCGTTGCAATCGAGTTGCAACAAGAACCATTTTTGTTTTTGCCCTATACAAACAGGGTTACTGCCTTGTCGAATTAATCGTTTTGGCAGCTTATATCTAAGCCAGTTACGGGTAACACTTAAAATAGTGACATCTTTCGGTGTCAGCCCTACTTCTTCGTGAAGCTCGCGGTACATAGCTTGTTCAGCAGATTCCCCTTCATCAATTCCGCCTTGAGGGAACTGCCATGAATGTTGACCATAACGTCTTGCCCAAAATACTTGACCCATTTTGTTGCAAATCACTATGCCCACATTCGCACGGAATCCATCGGCATCTATCACATAGACTCCCGGGCACACTATACTGTTATATGTTTTCATTCTTCCACAAACTATGCTCCAATCATAGTCTTAATGTTCGCACTCGCTTTTCAAACAGGAAATAAACCGTATTTATGCAACCACCAGCGTCACCACCATCCTCTCCTGATAGCCTTATAGCCCGTTGTCATGCGATTGCAGGCCTTACACTTGGAGAATTGGCAGAAATGGCAAATGTTGCCATTCCGGCTAATTTACAGCGTCATAAAGGGTGGCCAGGTATGTTGATAGAAAAGTGGCTTGGCGCCAGTGCGGGTTCAAAGCCTCAACAGGACTTTCCTGAACTTGGCATTGAGCTTAAAACTATCCCCATCGACGCTAATTTTTCGCCCTTAGAAACCACCTATGTATGTTTTGCTCCGCTTTTGATGGCGCCTGGCATTACGTGGGAGACTTCAAATGTACGAAACAAACTACAACAGGTGTTGTGGCTGCCTATTGAAGGTGACAGAGCCATTCCACTGGCTGAACGGCGGGTTGCAACTGGGTTTTATTGGCGCCCAAATGAAAGCGAAGATACCTTGCTAAGACGGGATTGGGAGGAGTTGGTCGAGCAAATCGCAACTGGACAAGTAGAATCCATCACATCCCGCCAAGGTGAGGCGCTACACATCCGCCCTAAGGCGGCAAATGGAAAAGTGCTCACCGATGCGTTAGGCCCCGAAGGGCAGCGCATTAAAACCCGCCCCCGCGGCTTTTATCTGCGCAAAACCTTTACCCATCAAATACTGCTAAATGCTTTTGGCGGTTAGCCAAGCGCCCAAGACGTGCCTAAATAGTCCCCAGATAATGCACAAGCAGTGCCCCAGCAACGCCAGGGGATGATCATCTAGCAGACGGGGAATTTAAGTGCTTCACTAAATATTCACTTAAGAATTTTTCTGAATTTATGCCTATTCGTTTGGCAACCGCTTCAAGCTTAGCGTCACTTCGAAGCAGTACGTTCTTGGCGTACTCTAAGCGATAGTGAAAAATAAACCGCCTGAAGTTTTTCTTTTCAGTGAGTTGAAGAGCTATCGCAAGCGAGGTGGGGTCAATATCCGCCCCTTTGCAAAACTCGCTCAGGGTAAGAAAACGTGTTTTGTACGCCTTTGATTCAATGGTGTAGCGTTCTGCTTTAGAAATAATACTGCTAATTTCATAGGGCGTTGCCTTGCCTTTGTCCAAACGCTCATAATCAAGCGGCGAAGGTGATGTACGGCGTATAAAAGTTAACGAAAACAGCACAATTAAAATGGCCGCTCCCATCATTAAATGATGAAACCCTTCCCAAAATGGCACGGGGAAAAAACCGAATGTGGCGGCAGTAACAAGTAGAATACTCATAAACGAAACGCCCACTAAACTGCCCATTACTCCGGCAAGTCTGGGCATTCTAAGGTTTTTGATATCTACAGCCTGCTCTGGCAGATGCCTGTGATACATTTGAATATGTTCGGTGATAAGAATACCTATAAGCAACACGCTAAAACCGGTTAGCAGCGATGCAATATAGGCAGGCCACAACAGGAGTGGTTGTCCATGCGGTGACGAGGATAGCCATTGCTGTTTGTCGTCTACGGGAATAAGGAGAATCGCAAATTGAAAAACACCGGTAACTAGCACTGGCCACCACAAACGCTTTCTTGCTGTAGGGTAAGCTAATAACATGGGCTTTATGGCACGGTAACAACACGTCACAGCAATAACAGCAAACACTTCTGATAATCCGTAAATATCGGCCAGGCCTGTGGCATTTGCCATACGAAGCCATTCATCCAACATAAATAGAGGCCAGCACAAAAATGCCGCGGTAAGCCAGCGTGCACTGCTCAGATTAACCTTTTGAACGAATAAACGCGCGAAACCGATGATGTAAATACCTATCAGCGCGTAAAGAAAATAGTCATATATGGCTGAGGTCATCAGCGCCCTCCATCCCTGAGATTCGATCTGCTTTTACCATGCGCGTTCGCAGAAACCGCATGTAAAGGGCAATTACCAGTAAATATCACGTTGCATGGCCACCGTACGCGTGCGCTCCATAATGCGAATTAACGTACTAAGTTTTTCTGACGTCCACTTACGCACCTCTTCATGAGAGTCTACATCGGCATCATCAATTGACTGTTTTAACATAAGAAGTGCGTTCAACTCATCAATCCCAGTGAGCAAGTCTAACCACGGTGCGCGAAAGTTGCCTCGCTCCTCAACGAATAAGTCGCCAAGCAGAAATCCGCTCCATAAGGTTTGTCTAAGCATGATTTCAACAGCACTGTAATTCGCAGGCCCCATGGTTTTGCTCAAAGGCATACTTTGCTGCACGGTTTGCCACCCTTGCGACAACCACCCTTTTGCGTGGTCAAGCACAGGATGGTCAAAACCCGTCGCAACCTTCTGCCACGGCTTGTTCTGGATAAGGCTTATGGCATGTAGCTTAATGTCTGTTGCGTCATTGTCGAAAAACAGCTTTTCAGGCTGATGAGCCTGCATTAAACCTGCCTGTCTTCCTTGAAGGTAACTCACTACCGCTGGGTGCTTACTCAAGGTTTTATTAAACATGCTTTTTTTAGACAGTAAGTAACGCAAACTTTGCAAGTCGTCCTGCCAGCCCCACTTTTGTGCGTGGGTAACTAACTTTTTATGCAAGGCGAGCAGCTCTGGGCACTGCAGAACTGGCAAATAAAGCGACACACTTTGCAGTAACAGACGTACGCTTTTAGCAACTTCAGCCAGCATTTTTATTGAGCCGCTTTCGCAAAACACATGCTCGTGATGCTGCCAATGCGCCAGCGCAGTTTGCACTGCTAAGCAGAACGCCTCTTCCGTTGAGGTGGTATCTTCAAGCGCGAGAAAATCCGGCAGATGGTGAACTTTAGCGTTAAAGCCGTGGAGTAATTGATAGCCCTGCGCTGCCTTCGATACATCGCTAAGTCGAACTGGCATGTTATCGTTAATCAATACCGCCAATGAAAATAAGCTGTTGATATCACCCGACATCAGCTCTAGCTCGATTTCGTTGATAGGCGAACTGGCTTTGTCTGTACTGGCTTCACCGCAGTCCAGCACAATTTCAACCACACTGTCACCAACGCTAACTACATAGGCATTGCGCGTGAAGTGAGTACTAAACTGTTTCGATAAGCGAGTATTTTTGGCCGCTACATCCCAGTCTTGAGGCCAGGCGCTGGCGTCGAACAACGTAAGATCAGGCCTTGAATTATCAAGACTGACGTTGTATTCCATGCGCTTGTGTAGGCCACCACTCACTACACCATTCGTTTTTAGCGTTTGCTCATACTCGCCGTTGTTACCTCGAACCCTAAACCCCATTTTATTGTTCTGAAAATCGAGTTTGTCGGTATCGTAGTAATCATTCTCTAAACGCATTTCGCGATGAGAATTGACCTGGATACTGTGTTTTTCGAAAAGTGGGAGAACACGTTGCGTAAACGCTTGGTGAGCGTTGTCACCCGTTACAAATTTTAATTCTATTTCTGACATGGTTGCGCTAAGCACAGCTTGTGATGCTGACACCTTACCTTTGTCGCCTACTTTTCGCAATGCTGGCGCCATGAAACAAGATGCTTTAATTAGACAAAAGTGGAACAAACTTGCCTTTATCGCGGTCAACCAATACCATCTTCACGTTTTAAATTCTAAAATTGGACTTCATATGATTCGAAAGTGGTTAGCAGCAGCCCTTATTGCATGCTCTTTTCAAGCATTTTCGCTACAAGATACCGCTGATTTAGAAGCGTCTTCTTCGCATTACATTAGAGATGACTTGTTCATCTTTATGCATACTGGACCTGGTCGTAACTACCGTATTCTGGGTTCAATTGAAGCAGGCACTCCTATTACTGTGCTTGCACGCGACAACGATGCTGAATTCACGCAAATTACTGACAACGAAGGTCGCGAAGGCTGGGTTGAAAGCCGCTTTGTGTCTAACACGATGTCTCAAGCAGAACAGCTTCCTATCATCAGTGAAAAGCTTGCTGAAAGCCAAAGTGGTTTACAAGCTGCTCAGTCAGAAAACGCCAGACTTCGCCAACAGCTTAACGATGCGCGTCAGCAAGTATCAAAGCTAACAACCACAAATGAAGAACAAGCCTCTGAAATTGTGCGTCTTACCGCTAAGGTAGAAAGCGCTAATAAAGATGAACTTGTGACCTGGTTTACTCGCGGCGGTATGGTAGCGGGTGTAGGTATTTTGTTGGGTGTAATGCTGACCTATCTTCCGAAGCGAAAGCGCAGAAACAGCGAGTGGATGTAGCGCCAGCGCACCTTTTTTTTCTAGCTCGATATAAAAAATGGCCAGCTTCAAAGCTGGCCATTTTTGTATTTAACACTTTGATTTTAAGCATTAGGGTCTGCTCAACGTTACTGAACAAACCCTAGGTTTACTGCTTACTCATCGTCTTCAACAAGCGTCATCAACGATGTATTACCACCTGAGGCAGTAGTATCGATACTGATGGTTTTTTCCGTCATCAATCGCTGAATAAGGTTGTCATTATACTCAGCGGTAATTACCGGTAAGATTGCTCCTTCGCGTGACGACAGCATTGCCGTGATACGCGCAGTACGATCAGTACCTGAATCTACCACTACGCCTGACAAGTCTTCATCCATTAGCAAGGTGTCTAGGTGTGCAAGACGTGCTACCTGAAATAATCCTTTTGGTGCACCAGTTGATTCAAACTTGTTCTGAATCTCTACTGCTTCTTCGTAGAAAATTTCAGACACTACTGATACTACTGGGTTACCCGTTGATAGTGCCGTTACAATAGAGAGCAACCAGTATTCGAAGGTCACTTCTTTATCGGCGAAACATACTAAGATACCGCGCGGCTCTAGATACAGTTTGTTCGACTCACCTGTTGGTCCAGGCAATACTTGCGGCTTAGCAAGCTTGCGTTCAACGCTGGTTAGCTGCTGACGTGCCGTCGCAAGTGTGCGGTTTAAGTCATCGGCAAGCTCATCAACAATATCAACTTTCGCAATTTTCGCCAGAAGCTGACGCACCATAGAGATACGGTCATTCAACGGCGTATGACGCCATTTGGCTTCTACGGCTTTAGCCTTATCCATCATCACGTGCGCACGCTCAGCAATCTTTTCATCGCCAACTAGCGCTGCATCTGTTCCATCTACATCATCAATGTGAGAAGGCTTAGGTGTGGCGCGCTCCATCATTAGACGAGGCAAGTAGTTTGGACCACCCGCTTTTGGACCTGTGCCCGAAAGGCCTCGGCCACCAAACGGCTGAACGCCAACTATGGCACCAATCATATTACGGTTGATGTACACGTTACCTGCACGGCTCTTGGCTGCAAGCTCGTTCGCACGCTCTTCGATGCGTGAGTGAATACCCATGGTCAGGCCGTAACCTGTGCCATTAATTTGATCTAGTACGCTATCAAGCTCTTTCGACTTAAAGCGAACAATGTGAACCACTGGGCCAAACACTTCTTTTTCAAGCACATCAATGTTTTTGATTTCATATAACGTTGGTGTGAAGAAAGTACCGTTGTCAAAGCCCGCAGGCATTTCATTGCGATAAAGTAGCGTCGCCTTGTCTTCCATGTATTTTTGATGGTCGGTCAGGCTCTTAAGTGCCTTCTCATCTATTACCGGACCAACATCGGTAGCAAGCTGTGTCGGGTCACCAATTGTCAGCTCTTTCATCGCACCAATTAACATGTCGATAAGGTCGTCTGCAATTTCCTCTTGCACGTACAATACGCGAAGTGCTGAACAACGCTGACCGGCACTTTGGAAACCAGAGTGGATCACGTCGTCAACGACTTGCTCTGGCAGTGCAGTTGAGTCAACAATCATGCAGTTTTGACCGCCCGTTTCTGCAATTAGCGGCACCTGCTCACCACCACGCTCTGCAAGCACTTGAGAAATTAACGTACCAGTTTGCGTTGAACCAGTGAACATTACCGCTTTAATACGCTCATCAGGCAGTAGCGTTTCACCTACTTCTTTACCCGGCGATACGATAAGTTTCAATGCGTCTTCTGGTAGACCTACAGAGTGCATAATATCTACCGCACGCTGTGCAATAATGCTGGTTTGTTCAGCAGGCTTAGCAATAACAGTGTTACCTGTTACCAGTGCCGCGGCAACTTGGCCTAAGAAGATTGCCAATGGGAAATTCCACGGGCTGATACACAGCACAACACCACGAGGAAGCAAGCGCTGATCTTCAGCAAGCTCTTCAGCACGAGCGGCATAATAGCGACAAAAATCTACCGCTTCACGCACTTCATCAATGCTGTCTTGCGCTACTTTACCCGCTTCACGCATACAAATAGCGATAAGCTCTGCCATGTGACGCTCTAATGCGTCAGCGGTGCGATTGAGGATTTCAGCGCGCTCACTCACGTCGCGTTTAGACCATGCTTCAAATCCAGCTTCGGCTTCATCTAATGCCTTGCGCATGTCATCAGGCGTAGCGTAATGGTGATAACCTACCACGTCGTTGTGGTTAGTTGGGCTAAGTACCGGAGTAGCACCTTCTGGCACTTCACCAGTAAACTTGTAGTAGTCCTGCCAGCGCTCTAATTCGTGTTTAAGCGCCATTACCGCGTTGGTATCGGTCAAATCCAGTCCGCGCGAGTTATCGCGCTCTGGCGCATACAGCCCGCGCGGGGTTTTGATTAACTTGTTATAACGTACTTTTAAGCGTTGGGTTTTCTCTACCGGATCTTCAAGCAAAGACTCAACCGGTTTTTCGTCATCAACGATAGCGTTTACGAACGACGAGTTCGCGCCATTTTCAAGAAGACGACGTACTAGGTAGGCCAATAAGTCTTCGTGTTCACCTACAGGTGCATAAACACGGCACTGAATCTTATCCTGTGTTACCACTTGGTCGTAAAGGGTATCACCCATACCGTGCAGACACTGGAATTCAAAACCTTCTTTGTCGTCACCGGCAAGTTCAACAATAACAGATGCTGTGTAAGCATTGTGTGTAGCGAACTGCGGGTAAATAGTGTCGCGGTACTCAAGCAATCGGTTAGCGCACGCGTGGTACGACACATCCGTTGACGACTTACGAGTAAACACAGGAAACTCTTCAAGACCTGCCTGCTGAGTAAGTTTAATCTCAGTATCCCAATAGGCGCCTTTAACTAAACGCACCATCAACGGGCGGCCTACTTCTAAGGTAAGCTCACGTAAGTATTCAATAACGTGAATTGCACGTTTTTGATATGCCTGTACGGCCAAGCCAAAGCCTGTCCAGCCGCTTAGGTCTTCATCGCGAAAAACCGCTTCGATAATGTCTAGAGAAAGCTCAAGACGGTCTGCTTCTTCCGCATCTACCGTTAAGCCAATATCGTATTCTTTCGCCATCATACACAGCGCTTTTAAGCGCGGCGGAATGTCGGCCATGGCGCGTTCGCGATGCGAAAATTCAAAGCGAGGGTGAATAGCTGACAGCTTTACCGAGATACCCGGTGAACGCTTAGGTCCACGTCCGTTAGCCGCTTTACCAATAACTTTTATGGCTTTCACGTATGCATCGTAGTAGCGATCAGCGTCGCGCATAGTGCGTGCGCCTTCACCTAGCATGTCGTAAGAATACACATACCCTTTGGTTTCTTTCTCTTTAGCGCGATCTACGGCATCTTCAATGGTTTCGCCCATAACGAACTGGCGACCCATAACCCGCATAGCAATATTCATAGCACGGCGAATAACAGGCTCACCTAAGCGACCAAGGGTTTGTTTTAACAAGCCAAACTGTTCTTTCTTGCGCTTATCGGCATAGTTCACCATGTTGCCCGTGAACAACAAGCCCCACGCAGATGCGTTAACGAACAATGATTCTGAATTCCCCAGGTGAGGTGTCCATTGACCCTGAGACAGTTTGTCACGAATAAGCTCATCTTGAGTGGCCTTATCAGGAACACGCAACAAGGCTTCTGCCAAGCACATCAATACCACACCTTCTGCAGTAGACAGCGAGTATTCGTTTAATAGTGCATCAACACCACCGTGCCCCTCTTGTTCGCGGCGGATTTGAAGCACCATCTTTCGGGCGCGTTCCCATGCACGGCTTCGAGCACGTGGATTTACCTCGGCAATAGGAAGGATTTGATCCACAGCCACCGACTCACTAATGCGATAGTAGTCTCTTATACGCTGGCGTAGGGGTGAAGTTGTATGAAGTGTGTCGTTAATGAGCATTGCAACCCTTTCATAGAAATAGCTGTAACAAAAAGCGTTCCCGCCGTGTCAGACTGCTCACGGTTACATGGAAGCGGCTAAAAAACAAGCAAAGTCGAAACCCTGCGTTGACCTGTCGTTCTTCTTTTAACTTTATACTTTTGTATGAAGATCACGACAGCGCCAAATTTGCGCGGATGGTAGCACACAATATTCCCCTGCCAAGCCCCTACCAGCAAAGTTTTTTTGATTCTCTGTCAAGCTACGTATTCAGTGCGTTAGATGACATTTCACATACCGTTGAACAAGCACTACTTTTCACTTTCATCAAAAGAAATAACAGTCACGCCAGGTTGTGAATATTTGTCCATTTCAGACAAAGCGTTAGGCGCTTCTCCTAGTGAAATTATCTTCCCTATCAGGGCTTGGGGATTCAGCTTTTTCGCTGCAATCATGCCAAACATGGCCTCATAACGATATGCCTGCATACCGTGACTACCTATTACTTCAAGCTCATGTGCAACGACTGTATCCATGGGAATAGGAGGCGTTGACTGTTCAGCCAATAGCAAACCAACTTGAACATGTTTACCACGCTTTCTTAAGCTATTAACCGAGTTAACACAGGTAACAGGATTTCCTAAGGCGTCAATTGAAACGTGCGCACCACCCGATGAAAGACGCTTTACTACTGCCGCGACATCTTCTTCGTGCTTTGCGTTTATTATTACATCGGCGCCCAGCTTTTGAGCCAATGCTAATGCCTCGTCTGATATATCAATGGCGATTACGTTTGCGCCAATACTAGACGCGATCATCACAGCAGATAGACCAACGCCACCGCAGCCGTGAACAGCAACCCATTGCCCAACGCTTACCTTACCTCGGTCAACCACTGCGCGAAACGATGTAGCAAAACGGCAACCCAAGCTAGCCGCAGTCACGTAGTCTATTTCTTCAGGAAGGTGAACCAAGTTAACATCACCAAAATCGATTTCTACGTATTCTGCAAACGAACCCCAGTGGGTAAAGCCAGGCTGTGTTTGGTTACCGCATACTTGATGATTACCCGAAGAGCATTCTGAACATCTTCCACAAGCGCTAATGAAGGGAACCGTAACTTTATCGCCTGCTTTGAATCGTTTTACATCACTTCCTACAGTTTCAACGACACCAGCAAATTCATGACCCGGTACATGAGGTAAACTTATTCCATCGTCATGCCCCATCCAGCCATGCCAATCGCTGCGGCACACACCTGTGGCTTTTACCCGTATCACCACCCCGTGAGATTTAGGCGTGGGCTTCTTCACGTCTTGAATATCTAATTTTCCACCAAACGTTTCAAATACCACAGCTTTCATGATTACAGCCCTCCAAAATTAGTTCAATAAGTGCGCATGCCACTGTGATTAAGTCTAAAAGAATATTTACGAAATAACTTTGCTTTCTATTCAGCTTAAACCGCCCAATTTGAAAGAAGCTTTTAATTGATATTTAATTAGAGAAAGAATCTATTAAATAGGACGTAAAGAAGAGCATGGATAATGTTGATAAGAAAATTTTAGCCTTACTTCAAAAGGACGGAAAATTGTCGAACGCCAAACTAGCTGAAAAGCTCAATATGAGTGAAACGCCCTGTTGGAGACGCGTAAAACGATTAGAGAACGATGGATACATTGAGAGTTACCAGGCGAATTTGAACAAACGAAAGCTAGGATATGGCGTGCTGGCGTTTGTACAGCTCACTTACACAGCCCATGACACAAAAACAACAAGCGACTTTATTGATATTATCAAACATTGTGACAATGTTTTAAGCTGCCACAACATCACTGGTGGTGCTGACTTCTTACTACAAGTGGTAGCCAGAGACTTGGATGATTACGGAAACTTTGTAGATGCCGTACTTCGGAAACTGCCGGGCATATCAGATATATCATCAAGTATTTCGCTCAAAGAGCTTAAATCAACAGCTCGATTGCCTTTAGATTAATGAGTTAATACGACCACTAAGTACCACATTTAAATTTTGTGTACATTTGTCTAATTTACCCTCGGTGTAATAAGTAGAAATATAAAAACCGTCTACACTATAAAAAAACAAAAATATAAATAGATAGGTAATTGCCGATGTGGTTAAGAAAATTCAGTTTAATTCAACGCTTGGGCATCATTGTTGCTCTTATTACGTTGTTATTTATATTACTTACTGCCGTTGTTCTAAATAGGCATTATGAAGCTTTAAAGCATAAGTCTTATGAAGAAAACCAGCACCTTGTTGAAGTTGTTCATACCATGCTTAGCAGCTTTGCTGCACGCACTGACATAGATGAAGCAACAGCCAAGCAACAAGCGCTAGACGCAGTTAAAGCGCTGCGTTATGACGGCAGCAATTATTTTTGGATCCAAGACCAAACGCCAACCATGGTCATGCACCCTATTAAGCCAGCGCTTGATGGACAGGACCTGAGAACGTTTAAAGACGGAAATGGAAAAGCGTTCTTTATCGAGATGGCGCAAAAGGTAAAATCTAAAGGTGAAGGCTTTGTGGACTATGTATGGCCGCTGCCCGGCGAGGAGTCACCCACGGATAAAATCTCTTATGTAAAAGAGTTCAAGCCATGGGGTTGGACAGTAGGTTCTGGTATTTACCTTACAAACCTAGAACAGGAGTTTTCTCACCTGCGCAACCTGATTGTGGTGTTCTGCGTGGTAAGCGTAATTTTAGTCGTGCTACTTATTTACGTAATCGGTGGAAGCATTGTCAAACCGGTGCAAGAAGTTAGTGAGCGCATGAAGGACATTTCACAAGGTGAAGGTGACCTAACCCGCTCACTGCCAGAAACTGGTCAGGATGAGGTGACTCGTCTGGCTCGCTACTTCAATGAGTACACCGAAAAAATGCGCCAATCGCTATTGGGTATCCGTGAGAATATAAACTCACTAACCCAACAAGCTGAACTGGTAGAAACGTCGAGCAAGAACAGTAACGCCCAAGCTCAGACCCAAAATGAAAACATGCTTCAGGTTGCCGCTGCGATGGAAGAAATGACCACGCAGATAAATGAAGTTAGCAATAATGCTGACTCGGCAGAGAAAAGTACAAGCAGTGCCCGTGGTAACGTGCAGCACGGCGCCTCGGTCGTAGACAGCACAGTAAAAGATATCCGTTCTTTAACCTCGGATATTGAAAGTGTAAGTAGTGCAGTGACCGAACTTGCTGCGCAGACCGAAAGCATTGGTGCAGTACTTGATGTTATCCGCGGCATTGCCGAACAAACAAACCTACTTGCGCTTAACGCCGCTATAGAAGCCGCACGAGCTGGCGAGCAAGGACGAGGTTTCGCCGTTGTAGCTGATGAAGTTCGCACGCTAGCAAGCCGTACCGGGCAAAGTACCGATGAAATTCAGGCGATGATTGAAAAACTGCAGAACAACGCCAAAAACGCGGTTGATGCAGTAAAAGTGAGCCAAGCGGCGTCGACTAAAACCGTCGATAACGCCATACAAGCGAACCAAAACTTGCAGGAAGCAGATCGCCTGATGACCGAAATTGCCGATATGAGTAGCGAAATAGCTCGGGCGACGGAACAGCAAGCAGAGGCTGCTACAGAAGCCAATATGCGTATAAATGCGCTATCTGGTGCTGCTGATAGCAGCTTGCGGACGGCTGATGAATTAGCCGCTGCAAGTCAGGCGCTACGCACAAGCTGTCTAGCTATTATGGATATTGCGAACCGCTTTAAGCTATAAACCCTCATCAAAAAGTTGGCCTGCTGCACCTTGCTTGAAAGCCGTAAAAGGTATCGAAAGCATCGGAAAGCAGGCCAATATTAGTGTCCTCCACTGCACTGCGCATACGGCTGTGCTGTGCCTTTTATAAAGAAAAAACTAAACTTTACTGTAATTTGCTTCTCTTACCCTCATTACGTGCTTTCGCATTCTCTGTTTAAACAATACATCTACCTTATGCGTATGGAAGAAACGACCTGAGTGCATTACACTCAGAAGCACCATAAGTGGCTGTTCATCAATTGCCGTTTTGTAATTGGTATTGCACCACATAAAAGTAGTGGCTTTTGCGCAATAAACGTTAAACGCGCAACAAATCAAGGAGTTGAATATGAGTAGTGGTTCAAAGGGCAAGCCTATTTTATTATGGGTGGTTGGTATTTTTGTGGTGCTATTTCTGGTGTATTTTTTGTTCGCCAACACCATAATCAAATCTATTCTTGAGTCCAAATTAGGCGAGTCATACGGCGCTGAAGTGAATATCGACGAGTTCGACCACTCTCTTTTTCCGACCACGGTTACACTAAAAGGCATTTCCCTAACTAACCCTACAAAACCTACGCATAACCAGGTTTTTGTGGGTGAAGCCTATGCTGACGTTGAGCTAAAGCCGCTTTTGGACGATCAGGTTATTGTTAACAACCTTAATTTACTGAAAGTACAGTTCGACACGTTGCGCGAGACTGAAGGCGAAGTGTATCGCGTGCCAGAGCGCTCATTATCATTTGATGAAATCAAAACTAAAGCCAAAGAAGCGGTGCCAACGGTCGATGAGTTACTAGCTCGTAACCCGCTAAAAACCACCGCTGCCATTGAAAAAGCAAAATCTGCCTACGAAACTTACGGCAAGGGCCTTAAAGACGATTATGAATCTTTACCTGATAAGGCACGCATTGAGTACTATAAAACGCAAGTTGCCCAGCTAAAAGAAACGAACTACAAAGACCCTCAAGCCTTGGTACAGGCGAAGTCATCGTTTGATAAGTTAAAAGAAGAAATGCAGGCAGACCGTGCGCTTATTAGTAACTTCACGGAAAAAGCGAGCGATGCTAAAAAAGCGTTAAGTGAAAGCGTTGAGGCACTTAAAAAAGCGCCACAAGAAGATTACGCTTTGTTAAAAGGCGTAATTGCAGGCGATCAAGCTGCGCTTTCTCAAGTGACTTACTTTGTGTTTGGTGACAAGGCGGCGGAATACACTGAGTACCTTATGGCAGCGATGCAAATTGTTATGCCGCTCATTCAAGGTGAAGAAAAAAGTGAAGCGCCTACGGAAGTGCCGTCAATCTTGGTGAAAGAAGCTAATGTATCAGTGCTTTGGCAAAATGAATCTATCACCAGCAAGTGGAATAACATTACAAACGTTCACGAAGTATTCGGTAACCCCACCACCTTTACCATTGAAGCCGCGGGAGACCTATTAAAATCCTTTACTTCAAGCGGAGAATTCTGGATTGACGGCAACGGGGTTGACGCTAGCCAAGTATGGCAGCTAGCCGGTGTGAATATGTCTGATATTACATTTAGCGGCAATGAAACGCTAAATGCTGTGCTTAAATCGGCGTTGATGAAAACCAATGGCTCGATGAAAGTCACTGATAACATATTAAGTGGTACTGGCGAAGTTGATCTTCAGCAGCTTGTTATGGAAGCCACTGGCACCAGTGATATTACCAGCGCGATCGCGCAAGCACTGCAAACGTTAACCAGCTTGAACATGACCATGCTGCTTGACGGAACGCTTTCAGACCCTGGTTTCAATATTAAATCCGACCTTGATAATAAGCTTGCTAAAGCGGCGCTTTCTCAGCTTACCGCAAGTCAAAAAGATAAGTTGGATGAGCTAAACAATAAACTCAACAGCATGATAAGCAGCCAGCAATCACTGTTATCCGGCGAACTTGTTGATGTAAACAGCATGCTTAGCGCAGCGCAAGGCGACAGTGCCGCTCTTCAGGAACTACTACAAGCTCAGCTTAACAACGTTGTTGAGCAGCAAAAAAGTAAACTATTTGACAAATTGAAGGGAAAATTGGGCCAAGGTGAATAATGCGACTTTGACTCGACGCTGCTTCGCGGCATAATAAGACACAGCAGAGGCGCAGAGCCTCTGCTTTTTTTCCGCTTAACCACATTGTCAGGTGAATCTGTGTTGCAAGGTAAATGGCTTCCCATTGTATTGATAGTACTGCTTGGTCTATTGCAATACAGGCTATGGTTTGGAAAAAATAGTATTCCCGATTACTTCAACCGAAAACAAGAAGTTCACTCTCAAGCCCTTCAAAATGCAAATCTTGCTCAGCGCAATGCCCTACTCAAAGCTGATATTAACGATTTAAAAATTGGTTTAGAAGCCATTGAAGAAAGAGCGCGAAACGAACTCGGTTTGATCAAAAAGGGAGAAACCTTCTACCGTATTTTGCCCGCAGATTCTAAGTGAAGAACATGACATCGCCCCGCGTTGTTGCGGTTATCCCCGCAGCCGGAGTTGGCAGCCGAATGCAGGCTGACCGCCCTAAGCAATACCTCACCATAAATGGTAAAACTATTCTTGAACACACGATTGACGCATTGCTACATCATCCGTTAATCGACGAGGTGATCGTAGCAATAAGCCCGGGCGACGGGTATTTTGATCGATATGGGTTGCGTGACAAACCCATTCACGTTGTTGACGGCGGCAAAGAAAGAGCAGATAGCGTTTTAAACGGTATTGTGAATCTTGGTGAGAACGACTGGGCACTGGTACACGATGCAGCAAGGCCTTGTGTGGAGCAGAGCGATATTTCTGCGCTTATCGAATTAATACACTCCCCTGACGTTGTAGGCGGTATACTGGCTACTCCTGTTCGTGACACCATGAAGCGGGTCAAGTCTTCGTCGAATGTGATTTCACACACCGAAGATAGAGAAGGTTTGTGGCACGCGTTAACGCCTCAACTTTTCCCAGCCACATTGTTAAAACGCGCTCTTCAAAATGGTTTATCACAAGGCGCCAACATTACCGACGAAGCGTCAGCCATGGAACTTGAAGGCTTCAAGGTTGCCATGGTGAACGGAAGCCCGGCGAATATAAAAATAACGCACCCTGCCGATCTTCCTTTAGCAGAATTTTATCTTAAGCAAAAATTTAGCGCGCAAGGCCAGGACGCTCGAAGCTACAGCGCACAAAGCCACAGCGCACAAAATCAAAAGGCACAATCATAATGCGAATTGGACACGGATTTGATGTACACAAGTTTGGCGGTGAAGGTCCCATCACAATAGGTGGCGTAAAAATCGACTACGAACAAGGGCTATTAGCCCATTCCGATGGCGACGTTTTACTCCACGCGCTATGCGATGCCATGTTAGGTGCGGCAGCACTCGGTGACATAGGCAAGCACTTTCCTGACACAGACGACGCCTATGCGGGCGCAGACAGCCGCGTGCTACTGCGTCACGTCGTTAATGTAGTAAGGGAGAAAGGTTACGGCCTAAGTAATGCAGACATGACCATTGTGGCGCAAGCACCTAAAATGGCGCCGCATATTTCGGCTATGCGCGAGATTATTGCCCAAGACTGCAACGTAGCACTTGATGACATCAACGTAAAAGCAACGACCACTGAAAAGCTCGGTTATACGGGTCGTAAAGAAGGCATTGCCTCTCACGCCGTTGTTCTACTGGAAAAATTATGAAGCCTTTACACACTGACCACTGGCAGTACTATTTCGCAAAGCCTGTATCCACCGGTATTTTTAAATTCCAAGCCGACGATTTCCAAGTTGTCGAGGATTTGGGCTATACCCCTTGTGGCGAAGGCGAGCACCAGTTTGTATTTGTTGAAAAAACCAACACAAACACTGCGTTTGTTGCTGAGCAGTTAGCCCGTTTCGTTAACCTACCACTACGTCAAATTACCTATGCTGGTCGCAAAGACAAGTATGCGGTAACTCAGCAGTGGTTTGGTATCCACGCGCCTGGTAAGCCCGATTTCGATTTTAGTAATTTCGAACTTGAAGGCGTTAAGGTGCTTAAGCAAATGCGCCACAATAAAAAACTGCGTACAGGGCAACTTAAAGGCAACCACTTTACTATTACCTTACGTCAGGTTCTGCACCCAGAAGCCATTGAAGAGCGTCTTCAAGAAATTGAAAAGCACGGCGTGCCAAACTATTACGGCGAACAACGCTTTGGTGTAATGCGCTTAAATGACATGGGTGAAGTGCAGCGCGGTGGAAACCTGGTAATGGCAGAGCGCATGGTCAATGGCGAAACCATTAGACATCGCAACAAACGCTCAATGGCGCTTTCAGCGCTACGCAGCTGGCTATTTAATGAAATGCTTTCTGCGAGATTAGAAAAAGGGTTGTTCGACAACGTCGTTACCGGCGACGCGCTGGTACTGTCGGGCTCCAATAGCTTTTTCATCAATGAAGGTTCAGAGCAGCAGCAAGAGGCACAACGTCGCTTTGATGACAAAGATGTGTGTCCATCGGCTCCACTTTGGGGTAAAGGCGCGCTTGTTACGCAAGCTGACGCACTCGCACTAGAGCAGTCGGTCGCAGAGCAAAATAGCGAAGTTATCGACTTTTTAAGTCAGTGCGGGTTTGAACAAGAGCGCCGAGCGATAAAAATTTGGCCTTCACAGCTTGAATGGCAGAGTAAGGGTGATACATTTACTATCTCATTTGCGCTTCCTAGTGGCTGTTTTGCAACCTCAGTCCTTAGAGAGTGCGTTGAAACCCTGTCGCCAATTAACAGGGTTTAAAGAAAGTATTGAAAAAGCGTGGCGCGCAATAGACTAAACCTCGCGTGGCTGTGGATAATAATAAAGGAAAGTACGCAACATCATGAGAGCTTCTAGAAAAGGAGACGCGTTAGCAGAACTGCTTTACAACGAGGGAATACGTTCGCAAGCAGTATTAAACGCCATTGCTGGTACGCCGCGGGAAAGCTTTTTACCCGATGCGCTGAAACACAAAGCCTATCAAAATACGGCGTTACCGATAGGTCAAGGCCAAACCATTTCGCAACCATATATTGTTGCGAAAATGACTGAGTTGCTGCTGGATAGCCCGAATAAACCCGAGAAAGTCTTAGAAATAGGCACGGGCTCTGGTTATCAAACTGCTATTCTGGCGCAACTATTTGCCAAAGTATTCAGTGTTGAACGTATTAAGTCATTGCAGTTCCAAGCGAAGCGTCGAATGAATCAACTCGACCTTCACAACATTGCAATGAAACACGGTGATGGTTGGAAGGGCTGGGCGTCCAAAGGTCCTTATGATGCTATTATCGTTACTGCCGCTGCTGCGAGCCTGCCTCAGGACTTGTGCGATCAGCTAAAAGAAGGCGGGCGACTCATTATACCCGTAGGCAACGAACAACAGTCGTTGCTATGTATTGATAGGATTGAAGGTGAACTAACGACATCGACCATTGAATCGGTCCGATTTGTTCCCCTTGTAGCAGGAGAGCTAATGTGAAGCTTTTTGAGCCATGTTATGACATGGCGTTACGCTGGGCGAGGCATCGCCACGCAACCAAATATTTAGGTGGGTTAAGCTTCTCAGAGTCAGTATTCTTCCCTATTCCACCTGATGTAATGCTTGCACCAATGGCATTGTCACAGCCTAATAAAGCCTGGCACTTTGCCTTTATTACCACGATTGCATCTATTTTTGGCGGCATTGCAGGCTACTGGCTAGGCTATTTTGCATTTGATGCATGGCTTGCCCCGCTCATTGAAAGTTGGGGTTATACCCACAAAATCGAGACCGCAATGCAGTGGTTCAAAGACTACGGTGTGTGGGTAGTTTTTCTCGCAGGCTTCTCCCCTATCCCCTATAAAATATTTACTGTAAGTGCTGGCTTCTTGCAAATGGCTTTCTTGCCCTTTGTACTGGCATCTGCCGTGGGGCGTGGCGCACGATTCTTTTTAGTCGCCGCACTTATGCGCTGGGGCGGCGCTGCGATGGAACAAAAGCTAAGGCAATATGTAGAGGTGCTTGGCTGGGGTGTAGTTATCCTCGCAGTTTTCGCTTATTTACTATTGCGATGATATGCATAAGCACTGGTTTTACCTAGGCTTTTCCTTATATTTCTTTGCACTCCTTGGGGGCTGTGCAGGCCGAACAGCACCCGCTCCCGTTGTTCTGTTAAATAGCCAAGTATCAGATGGAAGCGAAGAATACACTAAAAAAACCTACAAAGTTCAACGTGGAGACACCCTTTACGCGGTCGCATGGTACACCGGAAACGACTATCGTGATTTAGCGAAATACAACCAATTATCAGCCCCTTATACCATTTTCCCCGGTCAAATTTTAGCCGTAACACCACCTTCGAATGTGGCTGCAGCCCCTGCTATACCTAAGTCTAAGACCAATCAGTCAACAACTCCGACCACCTCAAATGTAGACAAAAGTTTGGTTGACCGCAAAAAATCACAGGCGTATCGTGAAAGTGAAAAAGTTGTTAAGCCACAAAATGTTAAAGCTGTCAAGAAGCCGTCACAAAGCGTCAAAAAACAAACACCGACGAGCTTCCCCGACAAAGTACAAGAGTGGGTATGGCCTGCAGAGGGTAAAGTAGTTGGAACCTTCAGTAAGTCAGAGTCAGGTAACAAAGGTATTGATATCGCTGGTGCTAGAGGCAGTAAAGTCGTAGCGGCAGCAGATGGAAAAGTTGTTTACTCAGGGAGTGCACTAAGAGGTTACGGTAATCTGGTTATTATAAAACACACAGATACCTTTCTAAGTGCCTATGCCTACAACGACACCATTTTAGTCAAAGAACGAGAATGGGTATCGGCGGGGCAACAAATAGCAACCATGGGTGACAGCGGAACAAATTCGGTAAAACTTCACTTTGAAGTTAGGTATAGAGGGAAATCATTAGACCCTATGAAGTACCTGCCAGCATTAAAATAATAAAAATAAATAACAATAAAAAAAGACAAAGGAGAAACGTCATAAGGTAAACCTTGTAGCAGGAGATTCACGATGGGTAAGTCAAATAAAGCCTTAGAATCAAAACCGCAAGATGACTTAGATGTCATCGATATGCCAGCTGATATGAAAGCTGACGAGACCTTAATTAACGACGCTGAACTAGAAAATGACGATGCCATTTTCAGTCAGGACGACCAACCAAAAAACCTGGATGCCACACAGCTTTATCTAGGCGAGATTGGTTTTTCACCACTGCTAACCGCAGAAGAAGAAGTTTATTTTGCGCGCCGCTCACTGAAAGGCTGCGAAGCCTCTCGCAAACGTATGATTGTAAGCAACCTTCGCCTGGTAGTTAAGATTGCTCGCCGTTATAACAACCGTGGGTTGGCACTTCTAGATTTAATCGAAGAAGGTAACTTAGGGCTTATTCGCGCCGTAGAGAAGTTTGATCCTGAACGTGGATTCCGCTTTTCAACATACGCCACATGGTGGATTCGCCAAACCATCGAACGCGCTATCATGAATCAAACGCGTACCATCCGTTTGCCTATACATGTAGTGAAAGAGCTGAACGTTTATTTACGTGCTTCTCGTGAGCTGTCACAAAAGCTGGATCATGAGCCAACTGCAGAAGAAATTGCACTAGCGCTTGATAAGCCTGTGGAAGATGTCACAAAGATGTTGCGTTTAAACGAGCGCATTACTTCTGTCGATACACCCATTGGCGGAGAAAATGATAAAGCATTACTAGACATTATTGCAGACGAGAAAGAGTTTAGCCCTGAAGAGAGCTTACAAGACTCAGATATCAAAAGTAATATTGTTACGTGGTTAGAGGAACTTAACCCTAAACAGCGCGAAGTACTTGCACGCCGTTTTGGATTAATGGGTTATGAGCCTTCTACACTTGAAGATGTGGGTGCCGAAATTGGCTTAACACGTGAACGTGTTCGTCAAATTCAAGTAGAAGCACTGCGCCGTCTTCGCGATATGTTGGGTCATCAGGGCCTTTCATTAGAGAACTTGTTCGACCAAATGAAGTAGCTTCTACGCGAAACGTAGAAAACTAAAATGCCAGTGTTGTGAAGCTTTACGTTATTGAGCTTCCCAACACTGGCATTTTTTTTATTTTGGATTGGAAGAAAGACTTAGTGAGCTTAACTTCTAAACCCGATGTTAGTTTCTGACAAGAGTAACAAATGTGTAAGAGTGCGCATTTTTCTCATCGGCACTGTGCGCCTCTCGCGACACTTCTTTCCAACTTGCTGCTGCTTCGTAGTCTGGAAACTGCGTATCGCCATCAACGTCTAAATCGATATGCGTGAGGTACAAGGTGTCTGCTTTATCCAGAAACGATTGGTAAATAGTACCGCCACCAATAATCATTACTTCATCATTTTCGCTCTGCTCTGGGCTCAGTGCTTTAGCAACCTCAAAAGCTGACTCAGGCGAATCGACCACTGTAGCGTCAGACAGACTGTAGTCTGCATTGCTTGTAATAACTATGTTTGGTCTGCCTGGCAGTGCCCTTCCAATTGACTCATAGGTTTTACGGCCCATAATAACTGCCTTACCCAAGGTGATAGCTTTAAAGTGCTTTAGATCTGCCGGTAAATGCCACGGCATATCATTGTCGGCACCTATAATTCTGTTTTTCGCCATAGCAGCAATCATCGCTATCTTCATTTCATTACCTTTAAAGCCGTTTTAATTTGTTGAACCGCGGCAGTATATCAACAACGGTGACCAAATGTGTAATGGCTCAAAGTATATAGTTGCACCACCAACAAATAGAAACAGTTATCATTTGCATTATTATTTTAACTGTTATAGTGTGTATACAGGAGGTCGCTACAATGCAAATAAACTATTTATGTCCTAAACACGCAGACTGGGTTTATAACAACCCAGAACAGGCGTTACACGTAATGGCGCGCGACGAGTTGCAAGGCACTATGCTTATGCAGAGCGGTCAATTCAGTGACGCAATTCCTTACCTTGGCTGTGCGTTTGATATCGCCATTATTCTGCTAGAAGTAGATGGTGGAGAGAATAGCGCTATGACCGCCAAAATTATGGGTTTAGCAAGCTTACTTGAAGAAACCTACTTTCATCTGAAACTGCCTCACCACAGAAACGCCATTGTCGACAGAGCTCATACTGTCATCAGCGCCTCGAATAACATGGTAAACAACCATCTACCACTGCGCTTCGCCGTATAGGAGTTAGATACATCAACAAAAAAGCCCGCATTTTGCCTTGGCAATAATGCGAGCTTTTATCCGTTTCATTACGTTGTTCTGGCGAACCTAACGCTTAAATTTGTAGCGGGCTTAACATGCGCTATGTTCACTTACCAGCAACGGATTGTCATTAGCAACTTAGCAGCTGGCTTTTAACGCCTGTTTCTCGGCGATTGTTTCTCAACGACTGTTTCTCAGCGACGATACTCAACTTCCACGTCGTAATCGTCTTCGTCCCAGTCGTCGTCATCTAGGTCATCTTCAAACTCATCATGAGCTTCAAGTGTATTCTTGTGGTAAGTGTCCCACTTAAATTCCACTTCTTTTTTCTCTTCTTCCTCTTCCATTTCTGCAGGAAGAGATTCAATAAAGTCCATAATGTCGTTACACAAAGGATCTAGATTCATCTTCTGGAAGGCAGAGATTTGGTAAACTGGGCCTTCCCAACCTAGTGCATCGATCACGTGCTGGCAGCGTTCCTCAGCTTCTTCTTCAAGCAACAAGTCGACTTTATTGAACACTAACCAACGTGGCTTTTCTGCCAGCTTAGGACTGTACTTTTCAAGCTCTTCAATAATTGCTTTGGCGTGCTCAGCAGGATCTGTTTCATCAACTGGGAAAATATCCACAATGTGAAGCAATATACGGCAGCGTTCCAAGTGTTTTAAGAAACGAATACCTAAGCCTGCGCCATCGGCTGCACCTTCAATCAATCCAGGGATATCAGCAATAACAAAGCTGCGCTGAGAGTCTTGACGAACTACACCTAAGTTAGGCACAAGGGTGGTAAATGGGTAATCAGCCACTTTAGGCTTAGCTGCCGATACAGAGCGGATAAAGGTTGATTTACCTGCATTAGGCATACCTAATAGACCCACATCTGCCAGAAGCATTAGCTCTAATTTAAGGTTGCGAATCTCACCTGGTGTACCATTGGTCTTTTGACGAGGGGCGCGGTTAGTACTGCTCTTAAAGCGAGCATTACCTAAACCGTGAAAACCGCCTTGTGCCACTTTAAGCTTTTGGCCATGACGGGTTAAGTCACCTAATACTTCACCAGTATCGCTATCCGTAGCGCGTGTGCCCACAGGAACCATTACAGTGAGGTCTTTACCTTTCTTACCAATACAGTTGCCGCCTTGACCATTTTGGCCGCGCTCTGCACGGTGAAAGCGCTCAAAGCGATAATCGATCAATGTATTTAGGTTTTCATCGGCTTGTAAAAACACGCTGCCGCCGTCACCACCGTCGCCACCGTCTGGGCCACCTTTAGGTACGTATTTTTCCCTTCTAAAGCCAATGGTACCGTTGCCGCCGTCGCCGGCTTCAACGCGAATTTCAGCTTCATCTACAAATTTCATTTATCACTCCGGGCTGTAATGCCGTGGGTTATTAACTTATTAATGCGAATACTAAGTTTACACCAAATTGCGCATCGGCGCTTTTGTGTCTGTTCAGCATTCTAAAAAACGAGAAGTAAAACCTTGCCTAACGCTAAACTATGCTGGATTTTCAACGCTATTAATTAAGAACAGAAAAAGAAAGAAAGGTTTCATAAAACAAAAAACCCCGCAAGCGCGGGGTTTTTCTAAGCCTGTTCGGCGAGAAGCTTACGCGCTTACTCAGCTACGATGCTTACAAATTTACGGTTCTTCGGTCCTTTAACGTCGAACTGAACTTTACCGTCTTTTAGTGCAAACAACGTGTGGTCTTTACCGATACCCATGTTGTCACCAGCGTGGAAACGAGTACCACGTTGACGAACAATGATGTTACCAGCAAGAACAGATTCACCACCAAAGCGCTTAACACCTAGGCGTTTACTTTCTGAATCACGACCGTTTTTGGTACTACCACCAGCTTTTTTGTGTGCCATGTGTTCGTGCTCCTATTATGCGTTGATACCAGTGATTTTCACTTCTGTGAACCACTGACGGTGACCCGCTTGCTTACGAGAATGCTTACGACGACGGAACTTAACGATTTTTACTTTATCGCCACGACCGTGTGTAACAACCTCAGCAGTCACCTTACCACCAGCAACGATTGGTGTGCCGATTTTTACGTCGTCACCGTTGCTTACCATTAAAACTTTGTCAAATTCAACCGTTTCGCCTGGGGCTACTTCGATTTTTTCAAGACGAACGGTTTGGCCTTCGGCCACACGGTGTTGTTTACCGCCACTTTGGAAAACCGCGTACATAGTTAACTCCGCTCTGCGTCCACTGACGCTTCAATTCAAAAAACAGGGCGCGAATTGTACGTGAAACATCCGTAAATCACAACCCCGATTCGCAGAAAAATAGATTATTTTTCCAACATGGGGGGAATTATGCCCCAATTGCTTATTTGATGCAGCTTCAAATGCCTAAAAAGCGTTAAAAAATCACAATTTTTTTTGAGAAAACTGGAAAAAAGTTGAAGTCATAACGAATAAAAATTGAAGTATTAATAGGCCGGACTGACTTATATGGCGATCAAACTGATAACCGATCTGCCAGTAAGGATCGACAAAAGATCCCTCAGAAAAGGCTACGATCCTAATGCGATCCCACCATTGGATCGCACTAAAGAAATTCCAAAACCTTATCTGCCATAAAGCGATGTAATTTCAATTCGCCTTTAACGCCTCGCCTTCTGGTTAACAAAGAAGTTACTTGTAAGCCCACAATTTTGTTTATTTAAATATCAAAAAATAGCGCGTTGGCAGGAAAAAATAGCAAGAGTCTCTATAATTGCATGTAATTACTTAATTTAGGGGCATGCTAGCTGCGCGCCGACATACATAGAACGAAATTTATGTTAAGAATGTCACCCGCCCTATTTCATATCCGGTTTAACCGTATTTGAGGAATTACACATAAATGCGTTAAGCCGTCACTTTTTAAGACAATTTGGTGGATAGTACGGATGATTAAGGTACAATCGCCCCCAATAATTGCCCAAGACGTAAGAGTAAGTATTTATTGCCATGCCTATGGATATAGATCAAATCCGCGCCCTGTCTAATGATGATATGCAGGCGGTCAACCAGCTGATTCAACAACAAGTCGATTCTGATGTTGCCCTTATTAATCAGCTAGGTTTTTACATTGTAAACAGTGGCGGCAAACGCTTGCGCCCACTTCTTACCGTGTTAAGTGCGCGGGCCATGGGAATAGACAACAACGATCACCATACCCTTGCGGCGATTGTTGAATTTATTCATACCGCTACCCTGCTGCATGATGATGTAGTTGACGAGTCGACCATGCGCAGAGGGCGAGAAACGGCTAATGCCATTTTTGGTAATCAGGCATCGGTATTGGTGGGTGATTTCCTATACACCCGCTCTTTCCAAATGATGGTAAGCCTAAAGCGCATGCGCGTTATGGAAATACTGTCAGAAGCCACAAACCAAATTGCTGAAGGCGAAGTTTTACAGTTGATGAACTGTAACGACGCCAGCACTACAGAAGCCCGATATTTTGACGTTATCTATGGTAAAACGGCACGTTTGTTTGAAGCCGCAACACAGTTAGCCGCAGTGTTAACCGACCAAGATGAGCACATTGAACACGCTATGCAAGAATACGGCAAGCACTTAGGCACTGCCTTTCAGCTAGCTGACGATATACTTGACTACATGGCTGACAGCGAAGAAATGGGCAAGAATGCTGGTGACGACTTAGCCGAAGGTAAGCCTACTCTGCCATTGCTTTATGCGATGTGGCATGCCAAGAATGACGACGATAAAGCGCTTATTCAAGAAGCGATTGAACAAAGCAATGGTCTACCACACTTAACGCGAATTCAAGGCGTTATGGAAGAAACCGGTGCGTTGGATTACACGCGCGAATGTGCGCAAAAAGAAGTGCAAATGGCCATTGATAGCTTAAACGCTATTGAAGATTCAGAGTACAAAGAGGCATTAATCGCGCTGGCACATATTTCAATTGAGCGCACGAGCTAGGGGCTGTTGACTTCAGATTTACTAGCTTTGGTGATAATAGAAGCCCTTTGATCGCGAAATATCCGTGCGCGAAACATCTGTGTAAGCCTAGTGGGCTAAGTTATATGATAAGGCGTGTTGTAAGTAACACGCCTTTTTTATTGGCGCAGCCTAACTACGATAACTCATTAAGAAAACTAGCTCATTTTCAAAACGCTAGCCTTCAAGCATAAAACCTATCATCCCCACTAAGAAACCAAGAATACCGCCAAGGGGAGGAAGCCAGTGATTTTCCATGCGGATTTGCGGGGCAATGTCCTGAAACACCGAATAGAGAATACCGCCAGCTGCAAACAGCATAATGCCGCTCATTATGACAGGAAATTGCGCTAAATAATAAAATCCTAGCAAGCTAAACAAGGGGCCAAGCAGTGCCATCAATACAAAAATTATAATGAGCTTGGTACTGCGCCGCTTATTTTTGGGCAGCATTTCTCGATAAGCGTTGAACCCTTCAGGTAAATTTTGCACCGCAATGAGGATACCTAATAGCATGGTGCCTCCACCAAGTGCCGCAGTGGTACCAAGAGCAATAGATTCAGGGACGAAGTCGCTAAGCATGGCGGCGAGTTGACTGCCCGCGGTTTTCTTTTTGGCTAAGTAAATATCTAAGGCCATAAAAGCTAAGGCACCGCCAACAAAGCACGATATAGCGGCAAATACGGATACGTCTTTTATGCCTTCAGGAACAAGTACAAGGCCAACTGCCGATATTAGTGCCCCCGCTCCCAACGCTAAAATACCGTGTCGCAACTCTTTCTCTAGCCACTTAGGCTGGACCCCTTTAAAGGTAGCTAAAATAGCGCCTGCGGGCATGGCAAGCCCTGCGACCGTTGCCATAACCAATAAACTTATTATGTCGCCCTGAGGCATAAAGACTCCTTCCTAACACTTCTACCGTTACTCTATGGTTACTTTCAAGAGCATCAATGGTTTACATGCAAAGCCAAAATTTAATATCACACAGAAGTTAGCACAACAAAAAAGAGCAGCGTTACGCTGCTCTTTTTTTCGTAGGGCTGTTGATAATCGCTAATGGCGATATATGCCGCACCCAATTAGTTTAAATCTAAATCTCGGGTCATATTCTCGTTTTTATCACGATGCACAATGATGTTGTCTTCAATGCGAATGCCGCCAAACGGCTTGTAGGCATCAATGGTATCCCAATTGATGTATTTAGACGCAGGTGTTGCTTTGAGGTCTCGCAACAGGCTGTCGATGAAGTATAGACCCGGCTCAATTGTGAACACCTGACGCGCCTCTACCATACGCGTGCAGCGCAAGAACGGGTGATCCTCAGGAGCAGGCTTAGGCGTGCCTCTGTCGTCATTAACCAACCCGCCCACATCGTGTACCTGCAGACCCAAGAAGTGGCCAATGCCGTGTGGGAAGAACGTACGAGTAATCCCCATTTCTACGATTTCAGGCGGCGTTAAATTCACCATACCAGTGTCATGAAGAATTTGTGCGATGCCATCGTGCGCTAGCAAGTGAATGTCTGTGTAGGCTACACCCGGCTTCAACGAATCGACTAAGGTTAGCGTTACCTTGTCTACCGCTTGAATAAGATCGCGAAACATCGCTGAATTATGAACGCCGTCTTGAGCGTAAGTACGCGTAATATCCGCTGCATAACCATGATAATTCGCTCCCGCATCAATCAAAAAGGAGCGCGATTCTTTCGGCGCTACGGTATCGCACTGCATGTAATGCAAAATTGAAGCGTGCTCATTGAGTGCCACGATGCTGGTATAAGGCACATCGTTATCGCCTTGTCGACACGCAGAAGCATAAGCTAAATTAATGTCGAACTCGCTCTTGCCTTCGCGAAAAGCCTGCTCTGCCGCCTTATGACCTGCCACCGCCAGCTTGTTTGCTTCTCGCATGCAGTCAAGTTCGTAATCGGTTTTATAGGCGCGTTGGTAATGCAAATAATGCAGCACGCGATCTGGATTAACATTCTCAAAACCCAGTGCTTTTGCCACTTCAATATATTCACCTACATAGGCAAAACGGCTTTTGTCGTAAGGCAGGAATTTTTCTACCGCATCGGCCTGTTGAAGTAGCTTAATGTCGAAGCTCTCAGTCCAAAAATCATTTGGTTCTGGCGGCACCTTGTGCCAGAAGTCTTCGGGGCGATAGAAAATAAGTGTAGGCTTGTCTACACCGTTAACCACCAGCCAACAGTTAGGATTATCAATAACAGGCACCCATGCTTTAAACTGCGGGTTGACCTTGAATGGGTAGTGATTATCGTCTAGGAAAAGGCGCTTGCCCTGCCCTGAGTGAATAACTAGTCCGTCTAGTCCTTCTCGCTGTAGCGCTTCGCGTGTACGAGCTTGAAGCTCTTCGATATGCTGTTGGTAGGTTGCTTGATGTTGCGACATAGCCCCTCTTATATTTTTAGTCGTTAGATCCACTAGTGTAACACGAGGCCAGCATGACATGCATACTGGCTCAGACCGATACGCGTTCATTTACGCTAAAGCGCGCATAAGCACGCCCTAACTGCATGTTGCTATCGCGGCGCTAGCTGTAGAGTACCGGTCACCGGATGTGTACTTACGGCATCTGCCGATGGGATCATATCGCGGGTGAGTTGGGGGAAAATATTCTCATTTCCGCCTAACTGTTGGTCGTAAATATGCTGATACGCCATCACCGCTTTGACGTAGGCACGGGTTTCTTTGTAAGGAATATTCTCAATCCAAATATCCACAGGCAGTGCTTCATTGGCAGGCAGCCACTCCAACACTTTGCGCCATCCCGCGTTATAAGATGCAGACACCAACACTGGATTATTATTAAGCTTATCCATCAGGTAACGAAGATACTGCACACCGTATTCCACGTTATCATCCACCTGAAAAAGCGTGCTTCTGCTTACTTTTTCCTTCGCTACATAACGTGCCGTTCCCGGCATAAGCTGCATGAGTCCTGCCGCTCCCACGGAAGAAATAGCATCGCTTCTAAACGAGCTTTCACGACGTGCAATGGCCATAGCCAGCGACTTTGAAATGCTGTAGGCCTGCGATTTTTCACTAAATACATCGTTAAAGGCTAGCGGGAATCGGCGCTCAACATCATCCCAATAGCCGCTTCGCGCAAAGCTTGTAATAGCCTGATCGTATAAGCCCCATTCATACGCCAAAATGCCCGCATCCGTTACTTTAGACTCGGGTAAATGTGAGAGTAAGTAAAACCACTCGCGGCGCGCGTCAGTGGTTCTATCTAGCCTAAAAAACTCAACAGCTCGCAGGGTGGCTGGCGTTTTCGCTACGCTTGCAATAGCCGCTGTATCTCTTGGCGCCGGCGTATGTTCTAGCGATGGTATTTCACCAATATGAGCACTTGCCATAAAGCCATAGTAATGACGCTCTTGCGCAAGTTCTTTGTATAGCACCGTTGCCTGCAAACTTTGCCCAAGCGCTTCTAGGGCACGAGCTTTCCAGTAACGATAGTTTTCTTCTCGTTGCAAGTTAGCAGGGGCATTATCAACAACGTCTACCACCTCCTGCCACTTTTTCGTACGCAGCAAATGGGAGATATGCCAAAGCTTTACGTCTTCACTGGCTCCCTCTACGTCAGCAAGTTCAAGCCAATGGTGCGCTTGAGGAAGGCGGTCTAACGTGTAGCTAAGCGCTATTGCTCTTCGCATAACGTGCTGCTGTGCTTGTGAAAAGATGTTCTTGTCGTTGTAACGGTTAAAAACCGTGCCGGCTAAATCGGGGTTTCGCCATGCAAGTTTTTCTACCGCCCATACAATGACCTCCGCTTCATGGGATGTATTTTTTAACGGGAAGAGTGCTGCTTTGTTAACTCGGCTTGAATCTCGGGTTACTGATAACCACGCATCTGCAAGATATTGCTTATCACTGGGTAATTGGCGCTTAAGATAAGAGATAATACTTCGATTATCTTCCTTCGCAGCAATCTCAATACGTTTTATCACCATTTCTGGTGTCATCATGCCCGCTTTTTTCCACTTAGCAAAAAGCGGATCGCACTCATCAGGTTGAGACTGCCCATGAAGCCACAATGCATCAACTTCAGGTAAAATATCTTTTTCGCTTTCACCTTCTTTTAAGCGGTAATTAAGCGCAATACAGGTAAGCCTTGCACCCATACCAGGGCGATAGTTTTCTAAAAATGTGCTGCGGTAGTCATTTTTTGCAAGGTAGTTAAGCCACTTATAACGCACACCATAGCTAACCGGCTGTCCATTGAAGTCTTCCAGAAACTGTTTTACATAGTGCTTTGTCTTAATCGACATGGTGCGTTCAAGCTTAAGCCGAAGCAGATAAGGATAAAGTGGGTAGTGCGCTAACTCATAAATGTCGTTATCAAGATGCTGAACACTGCGTTTTGAGTAAGTTAATAATTTCTTTTCAACTTCTAAATAGCGAGCGCGATCTTTTTCGAATATGTCTTCGGGTAACGTTAAGGGCTGGGTTGCCCAAGCACCAAAGGAAGAGAAAGAACACATCAGTGCTCCCACTACGGTGGCGAGCAATTTATTGTTTTTTGTCAGCGAGCGCTGACCTAACCACGAACTAAAATAAAAACCAGACACAATAGAACTCCTACCCTGCTCTACACTCGAACGCTTATGAGCGCTGGCAAATTTGCCGAATCGAGCTGATTGTAAAATGTTGCTGAAAAAGCAGCATTGCGACTGACCCACTACGTTCGTTTGAAAAACGAAGGGAAAATTTCAGCCTGGCTCCTTGCCAAAGAAGATGTTGTGCCAGCTGTCGTTAGCTATGCTTTACACACATAGTTGACATGATTGTAGATTATTCTTTTGCTGGATTGGCGCTTTGCGTCAATAACGCTCATTATACAACCACCAATGGCGAAATGAAGCTTGAATTCGATATTTACACTTGAATTTAAGTCATCCGACCACTACCTTAGACAAATTGAAACGCTTGTTTGATTTTTTGTTGAAATTTTGTGTGGCTTTGTAAAGAATCTAGCCACCCTAACGCGTTAGTGAATGCATACGACCCTACAAACTAGTTGGATTACATCACTAACATCCTGGCCAATGCCGAAGGAGATGATAATGATATACACAGGCAAAAGTCTTTCCGTCAGCCTGTTAGAAGACGGCTTTGCTGAGCTGGTATTCGACGCCCAAGGTTCAGTAAACAAGTTCGACCGCCAAACGGTAACCGAGCTTGACGAAGCAACCCAAGCCCTACTTGCCAAAGGCGATGTTAAAGGCTTAGTAGTACGCAGTGCAAAACCTGCATTTATCGTTGGTGCTGATATCACCGAGTTCACTGGCCTATTCGCCATGGACGATGCAGAAGTACTACAGTGGGTTGCTAATACATCACAAGTATTCGACCGCTTCGAAGACCTACCTTTCCCTACCATCGCTGCAGTTAACGGCTTCGCTCTAGGTGGCGGCTGTGAAATGGCATTGGCGTGTGACATGCGTATTGCAGACACTACTGCTTCAATTGGTTTACCAGAAGTTAAACTAGGCCTAATGCCTGGTTTTGGTGGTACGGTTCGTCTACCTCGTCTTATTGGCGCAGACAATGCCCTTGAATGGATGACCACTGGCCGCGACAGAAAAGGCGCGAAAGCCCTTGCTGAAGGCGCTGTTGACGCCGTTGTAGCACCAGAGGCACTTGTTGAAGGCGCACTTTCAATGGTGAAAGACGCAGCAGAAGGCAAGTTTGACTGGCAAGCTCGTCGTGCGGTTAAAAAAGCCCCACTACAGCTAAATAAAAACGAAGCTATGATGAGCTTCTCTACTGCTCAAGCCATGGTATTTGCACAAGCTGGCAAACATTACCCAGCGCCGCACAAGATGGTTGAAACGGTACAAAAAGCAGCGGGCCTAGACCGCGACGGCGCACTTAAGCTTGAAAACGAAGGCTTTGTTGCCCTTGCGAAAACCGACGCTGCGAAAGCACAGATTGGTATTTTCCTTGCCGACCAACTAGTTAAGAGCAAAGGTAAGAAGCAAGCGAAAGCAAGCACAAAAGAAACCAAGCTTAATGCTGTACTAGGTGCAGGTATCATGGGCGGCGGTATTGCATACCAAAGCGCCGTGAAAGGCACGCCAGTTATCATGAAAGACATTAACCAAGGTGCACTAGATCTTGGCCTTTCAGAAGCAGCGAAGATCCTTGGTAAAGGCATGCAGCGCGGTAAAGTAGACGCGGCCAAAATGGCGCAAACACTTAACGCTATCACGCCTACCCTTGAGTACAGCACACTTAAAGATGCAGACCTTGTTATTGAAGCGGTTGTAGAAAACCCGAAAGTAAAAGGTATTGTACTAAAAGAAGTTGAAGAGAACGTAGCTGACGACGCTATCATCACTTCAAACACTTCTACTATCTCTATCAACCAGCTAGCTGAAAGCCTAGACAAGCCAGAGCGCTTCTGTGGTATGCACTTCTTCAACCCAGTGCACCGCATGCCGCTTGTTGAAATTATTCGTGGCGAAAAAACGTCAGAAGAAACCATCAATGCAGTAGTAGCCGCTACCCTTAAAATGGGCAAAACCCCAATTGTGGTTAACGACTGCCCAGGGTTCTTGGTAAACCGCGTATTGTTCCCATACTTTGCAGGCTTCAGTAAGCTTCTTATCGACGGTGCAGACTTTGTAGCCGTTGATAAAGTAATGGAAAAAATCTTCGGCTGGCCAATGGGCCCTGCTTACCTAATGGACGTTGTAGGTATCGACACTGGCGATCACGCAGCAGACGTTATGGCAGCGGGCATTCCAGAGCGTATGGCTCGCCTAGACAACGACCCTGTAACACTGTTCTACAAAGAAGAGCGTTTAGGTCAGAAGAACGGTAAAGGTTTCTACAACTACGGTGTTGATAAGCGCGGTAAGCCGTCTAAAACACCTGCAGAAGAAGCATACGCACTAATGGCGCCACACGTAGCTGACAAGACAGACTTTGAAGCTGACGAAATTATTGCACGCCTTATGATCCCTATGGCAAACGAAGCGATTCGCTGCCTGGAAGAAGGCATTGTAGATAGCGCAGCTGAAGCAGATATGGCGCTACTTTACGGCTTAGGTTTCCCTCCATTCCGCGGTGGTATTTTCCGTTGGATTGAAACCATTGGCTTGGCGAACTTTGTTGCTATGGCAGACAAGTACGCTGAACTTGGTCCTATTTATCAGATCTCAGACGGCGTTCGTGAAATGGCCGCTTCTGGTAAATCCTATTTCGCATAAGACCCGGAGGAAAAACTAATGAAAGAAGTGGTCGTAATCGATTGCGTACGTACCCCTATGGGTCGTTCAAAAAACGGTGTTTTCAGAAATGTGCGTGCAGAAGACCTATCTGCAGCGCTAATGACCGCGCTACTAGAGCGTAACCCTGGCGTAAACCCAGCGGAAATTGAAGACATCATTTGGGGCTGTGTTCAGCAAACTAAAGAACAAGGCTTCAACGTTGCACGTAACGCGCAACTACTCACAAAAATTCCACGCACTACAGGCGCGGTAACGGTTAACCGTTTATGTGGTTCATCAATGCAAGCCCTTCACGATGCAACAAGCGGCATCATGAGCGGCCGTGGTGACATTTACATGATTGGTGGTGTTGAGCACATGGGTCACGTACCGATGAACTACAACATCGACTTCCACCCTGGTCTTGCTAAGTACACGGCGAAAGCGTCGGGCATGATGGGTATGACTGCCGAGCTACTTGGCCGTCAAAATGGTATTACTCGTGAGCAACAAGACGCTTTTGGCGCACGTTCGCATCAGCTAGCGCACAAAGCACACCTTGAAGGCCGCTGGGCTAACGAGATTGTGCCTGTTGAAGGTCACGATGCAAATGGCGTATTAAAGCTAATTGACTACGATGAAGTAGTTCGCCCAGAAAGCACAGCTGAGAGCATGGCGGCGCTTCGCCCAGTGTTCGACCCAGTAAACGGTACAGTGACTGCGGGTACGTCTTCTGCGCTGTCTGACGGTGCATCAGCTATGCTACTTATGTCAGCAGACCGTGCCAAAGAGCTTGGCCTAACGCCACGCGCGAAAATTCGCTCGATGGCTGTGGCTGGTTGTGATGCAGCAATTATGGGTTATGGCCCAGTTCCAGCTACACAGAAAGCGCTTAAGCGCGCTGGCCTAACTATGGACGATATTGAACTTGCTGAGTTTAACGAAGCGTTCGCAGCACAGGCACTATCTTGTATTAAGCAGCTTGGTTGGATGGACCACCTAGATACTAAGATTAACCTTAACGGTGGTGCTATTGCACTTGGTCACCCGCTAGGTTGTTCCGGTTCACGTATATCAGGTACGCTTATCAACTTAATGGAATCACAAGACGTAAGCCTAGGCTTAGCGACTATGTGTATTGGTTTAGGCCAAGGTATTGCTACCGTATTTGAACGTGTATAAGCGTTTAAATAAGCGCTTTTAAAGCTAAATTTTGAAAAGGGCCTTCGGGCCCTTTTTTGTTGGTTTTAATTACTTTTCAGATTACTTCAAAACACGAGATAAAGGACTTACCACACCCTGCGCACCCTGCTGAAGCACGTGGGTATAAATTTGCGTGGTCTTTACGTCTGAATGACCTAACTGTGTTTGCACCGTTCTAATATCAGCGCCCGATTGCAGCAAGTGCGTTGCAAAAGAGTGGCGTAGCGTATGAGGCGTAACTTTCTTTTTAATGTCACAAGTTTTTGCCGTGTTGCGTATTGCCTTTTGTATACTCGATTCATCAATATGATGCCGTCGCACTTTCTTGCTTTCAGGGTCGACAGATAATCGAGAAGCGGGAAATAAATAATGCCAGCCTAACTCTCTGGGCGCGTTTTTGTATTTCAAACGTAATCGGTGAGGTAGATAAACGCCTGCGTATTTTGGATTTTCTAAATCAGCCGCCAAGAAGTTTTCTACCATAGCGATTTGTCGTGTAAGACCCGGTTTTAACTCCGCAGCCAACGTTACAATGCGATGCTTACCGCCTTTCCCATCCCAAATGCGAATAGCGTTGTAATCAAAATCAATGTCTTTAACTCGTAGCCTAACCGCTTCCATTAGCCGCAAACCACTCCCGTACAATAAAGATATTGGTAACTTTAGGTTGGCAGGAATTTGCTCAAAAAGAGAAACGACCTCTTCCTGCGTTAATACAACTGGAAGCTTGGCTTGCCTACGACTTGAAACAAAGTTGAGTTCGCACGAAAGTGGGCGCTCTAATATATCGCGATATAAAAACGCCAATGCATTTAACGCACTCGCCTGAGTGGCCGGAGCCACATTTTTAGCGTTAACTAGGTGAGACAGAAACACTTCAACTTCTTTGTCTCCCATTTCATATGGGTGCCTATTATTGTTAAAGCGAATAAAGCTAATTATCCATTTACTATAGAGTTCAATCGAACGCTTCGCATAGCGACGGTTGTGCATATGCTCTATCACCATTTGCATAAACATTGATTTCATTTTTTGATTTTTATTACTGTAAATAAATACAGAATTACGTTTTTTGACTCGACCGTAAAATAAAAAGGAAAGATTCCGTACTTAAGTACGGTGTTTTCAGATACTAAGTGTAGGTTATTGATGAAAGTGTATTTCCGTGCGAAAGTGATAAAACTATAAATGTGATATACGGAAACTATCCACCTTGCATAAAGGATTTTTTCCTTACACTAAATTGTTATGTGCCACTGATTTGCAACATAGCGTCATGTAGTTTTAACTATACATTTTATAATCTCAAACAGTCTCAATTCACAAGGAAATGGTAATGTCAGATGGAATTGCAAATAGCAGCCAGTATTTTGTCGGGTGGGGAACACTGGCTTTGATCAATGCAGGTTTAGCACAGTCCAAATGCCGCAGCGGTCTAATTTGGTTTCTAATCTCTATTTTTCTAGGACCTGTGGCTACTTTTTTACTTGTTGTCTTACCCAAGGGTGATGTTTAGGGAATGTCACCTAACAAAAAAATTAAGTCACTCACTGCGTTCGCTGGGACGCATACATGCGGGGCGGCTTCGCCATTATGCCCCACATGCCTGCGCCCCTTATTTAAAAGTTATGTACTTTTAAGGATTGGAAATGTCTAGGATTAAAAAAATATCGGCTATTGGTACACGAGGCAAAGCCAAGGGTCGTGAGTTTATTGCTAAACCAGATTCTCAAAATAGGTTCGTTTTAAACAAAAAGAAAGCTAGTACATCGAAGCTAAATACGAACATGGCTGCAAGCAAAGTGTATGCTTCAACTCTTGACGAAGCATACAGACTTTTAGAAACGGACCAATACCTTATTAACTTAGTTTGCCCACTTGGAACTCGAGCTTTACGAGAACTTGCAAAAGTAAGCGTGCACTATTGAACAACGTACATAACAACCCAATCGACACACTCACTGCGTTCGCTGGGACGCATACACGCGGGGCGGCTGCGCCATTATGCCCCACATGTCTGCGCCCGTTATTGGAAAGTTAGAGAGCACAGGAATGATCGAGGAAGCTTTTAAAACCTTTGGAAAACATTCATTCCAACATGCCATATTTTATTCAAACCAAGATTGCTTGAGATTTGAGCTTTCAGAAGGTGCAGAATTTGATTCTAGAATCTCGATGTTTCAGACGGCTTTAACTAGAACAACTGATGTTCTTAACACTGTTTTTGAAAAATCTAACGAAGTATCAATATGTTTTGCATTTGCAGGAGATTCGTTCATTGAAAACTTATCTCAGTTCAAAGAAATCAAAAGCCTTGGGTTCAATATACCCAAGAAGCGCTACGTACACAGTGAATGGGACGAAAAAGAAGAGTGGCATCGCAACTATATCTTCTTCACTATCGACAAATCAGAACTGCACAAACTACTGTTTGGCTGCATTGCGAATGAATTAGGTATAAGTCCATCATTTTGGTTCAGTATGTATGTTTTCGATGTCAAACTTGGTGTCTTAGCTCATCCATATGACGATAGAGGTATGGATTTGGTAGGGCCCAATAAATTTATCTTACGAAGAATTTATAAGCATTATAATAGTTGGCTTCTAAACTACGATTTGCCTGTTATGCGTCAGTGGTTTGGTGCTCTCTAACAAAACACTAAAGGCGCTCGCGCTGCTCGCTGGGACGATAACACATGGGCTGCGTCACTTCGTTCCTAATTTTAGCCCATGTATTATCGCCCCTTAGTGGGGTGTTATGTGCCAAAATAAGTTAACCCAAACGTCCAAACATCAGTAAAAGGAATTATTATGGGTTTGAAACCGTTCCCGAATATAAAGCCCAGAAACCTAGGTTTATTGTTATTTATTGCTCGTGTGCTCACTTATTTCGGGGTTGTATTAATTGGTGTAGCAATAGCGTTAATCGCAGGCACGCTCTTTACTTATTTTTTTCCAACACCACCCGTAAGCGGCAGTACAGAGACTTATCGTATAGGTCTTGGTGGAATTAAAGCCGGTTTTCTTATCATTGCTGTAGGCCTTTTTGCCATTGTTTTGTCAAACATCTTCGCGGCAATTGTGTCTTGGGAAAGCTCGCTTTCAGGCGAGGAGCATAATGGCACATAACAAAAAAATTAAGCCACTCACTTCGTTCACTGGGACGCATACACGTGGGCGGCTTCGCATTATAGCCCACATGCCTGCGCCCCTTATTTAAAAGTTAGAAGGCGTCAGCCTAAACTGCGTTTGGCTTAGTTAAACAATCAGCTCAACTACCCTCACCTTTCTTCACTAGCATCGCTCTGGCTTATGGTAGTTTTAATTTCGCCGGTTTAGGTCCTTTGGT